>Ga0256404_1000287_pt1 | contig 130378 bp, 123 predicted proteins | sample RumenRJG_01DNA_FD_185990 | JGI IMG/M metagenome (GOLD analysis project Ga0256404, IMG submission 185990) | Bovine rumen microbial communities from Lethbridge, Alberta, Canada - RJG_01 | ecosystem: Host-associated > Mammals > Digestive system > Stomach > Rumen | place: Canada: Alberta... | reverse complement strand
AAATCCCTTTGGCAAAATCATTGTATCATGCCGTTAAAAAGAGGCGTGAGGAACTTCACCGTCGGTGTGCAGAGAACCAATTGAGAAAGAAACAACCCATCATCAGGCAAGGCTCACCTGAGTGCTTTGAAAGTTTGTCGCTTAAAGTTGATTGGGCACTAACATCGTATTGTAATTTCAGATGCTCGTATTGCTTTAGTGCAGGCTCTGAATACAAAAAGGATTTTTGTACCCTTGAACAGGCCGAAACCGCCATCAAACACCTCGCTTCGGCCAACCGCCCGCGTTATCAGGTGGCATTGTTGGGTGGTGAACCGACTACCCATCCTCATCTTGCCGAAATCATCACTCTTTTGCATAAGTATCTCGGCGACCGTTTGGAAAGCCTCGTGATTGTTTCAAATGGCTCGTTAAATGAAAAACAGATGGAATCCATCATCAAAGAAGGAGAACAGCATCTGATTAAAATGATTTTTTCTGTCCATTTGGAGTATATGCGCATCGAACGAGTCGTTGAGTTGGTAAAAAGATTGTCAAATCACATACAATTACATGTTCACCTTATGCTCCACCCCGAACTGTTTGCCAAAGCTCGAATCATGGTCGAAACGCTGTGTGAACTCCGAAAAGACTATCCTTTTTTACTTGAAATCGTCATGTTGAGAAAACCGCCAAAATTTGAGTCAATCGACTCTCGATATACTCAAGACCATCAAGACTGGGCGGAAAAAGCAATGCGGAAGTTCGAAAATGTGGCTTTAGGAGGAGCCGAATGGACTAAATGCTACTCAAATCCTCCAGAATGGGAATTCTTGGTTGAGAAGAGAGTCGATAGTGTCGTTGAGACATACGAAAAAACTCATCAGTCGCGGCTCAAGGAATTGACGGAGAACATTTTTACGGGATTGACTTGCTGTGCAGGAACAAACGTTGCCCAAATAAAAGTGGATGGGAATGTGAGGGGTATGGTTTGTCCTCTTGACCGTCCCACTTGCAATATTTTTGAGGAGAATCCTTTTTTGCGTGAAGACTGGATGCACGGCGTTTTCTGTACACGAGCCATTTGCAGATGTAACGTGAATTACCGCATTCCTAAGTTTAAGTCACCGGCTGCCGCGCAGAAGTTCATCGCAGAGAAAAAGTTGGAACAAAAGAAACTGATGAGCGAGTCTCAGGACGCATGACAATTAATTATTCCATCATTATCCCCCATAAGGATATTCCCAACCTGCTTCAGCGTTGCTTGGACTCGATTCCGGTGCGCAACGATGTCGAAGTCATCGTGGTCGATGACAACAGCGACCCTCGAAAAGTGGATTTCGAGCATTTCCCGAAATGGAATGGTGGACATTTCCAAGTTTTTCAGACCAAAGAAGGAAAAGGTGCCGGCTTCGCTCGTAACGTAGGATTGAACCATGCTCAAGGCCAATGGATTGTCTTTGCCGATGCCGACGATTTTTTCACAGAGGATTTCGGAAGTTTGCTCGACGAAATGATGGATGCTGAAGCGGATGTCGTTTTCTTCAATTACATTTGCGTTATGTCCGATGATGTTACCAAACAAGTGGAAACAAGGACATGGTTCCGTAAACTTATATCAGATTTTTTAGATGGGAAAGGGTCGGAATCCAAATTTAGGAAGTTTTTCCCCATGCCATGGTGCAAACTCGTCAAAAAGAAACTGATAGAGCAATACCATATTCGTTTCAGCGAGGTTAAATGGGGTAACGACGAGTTCTTTTCTGCTCAGATAGGGCGTTTTGCCAAAGAGATTAGGGTAAGTGGCAGGATTGGCTATGTGCTGACACTTCGGGAAGGCTCATTGACCTATGATTTTTGTGCAACGGCAAAGGAATTTCGGATAAGGCTGACGGAGATTTTAAAATGTGACGATCTGTTTCAAGACTTTTATGGTTGTAAAGCTCGATCAAAAGGCTGGTTGGAAGATGTCTATCGGAAAAAAGGTTTTGGAAACTGCGCTTGGTTCTGCCTCGCAAACGTGTTCTATCCTCGAATTTTCCGCACTACTGCCGTATTCCTATTCAAAAAAATAAAAATAAGGTGAAGCACTTTGTGTAATACAATGAATTTAAAATAACTCTTTTATGCATCCACAACTCATCGTCTCTTTCACTTCCTATCCGGCACGTATCCATGCGGTGCCGAAGGTGCTGGAAAGCTTATATGCGCAAACGAAGCAACCAGATAAAATCCTGTTTTGGTTGGCCGAGGAGCAGTTCCCTAATCGGGAGGCTGACTTGCCCCAACAGTTAGTGGATGATGTAATGGCTGGTAAGTTTGAACTGCGTTGGTGTGATGAAGATTTAGGTGTGCACAAAAAATATTACTATGTCATGCAGGAGTTTCCTGACGATATCATTGTCACGGTGGATGATGATATCATCTACCACCCACATACCATCCAAACATTATTCCGTTCATACCTGAAGTTCCCACAGGCAGTGTCGGCCCTAAGGACGGCTTTATGCCTGTTTGACGACGATGGCGAACTTTTGCCTTATTCCCTATGGCCTTCTTTCTATAAAAAAGTTATTGGGAGACCGACGATGCAACTGACGGCTATAGGCGCAGGTGGAATTTTATATCCACCACATGTTTTGGACGCTCGCGTATTCGACAAGAAATTGATGCTCAAACTGTGTACGAGTAATCACATTACGAGCGGAGAAGATTTGTGGTTGAAAATGCACGAGGCTCTCTGCGGCACTCCAGTTGTGTTGGCATCGAAGGATATTTTGCACCAAGACATTGCCGAAACACAATCTTCTGCCTTGTGGATTACCAAACCATTCTCATTTAAGACCAATCTCATCTATGCGATTCGGAAACATTACGAAAAAGACGGAGAGGACGTCATTCTTCATTGTTTGCAACAAACTGTGGGAGAGCAGATTTCAAATAATGAGGAAATTTGGGATGAAGAGATGCTCATTAATCGTGTCAGAACACTTTTGAACTCATTCAATCGATACAAGACCATCAACAATAAGGAAGAGGCAAATAGCATCATCCAAGATCTGAAACGACTATTCAGTTTAACTCCAGAGATTGAGGTGTGGGCAAAACGCTCCCAGCTTGTGGAAGTGCGCTCGGTTTATGATTATGGTTGGGGATTGAGAACTCAAATTTGGAATAAGTTCCGCCAAGTCCCAGATTATTTGCAGATGCAGTCGAGCTGGAAGAGTTTTTTTGCCAAGCATCCTGATTGCAAAACAATATATCTTTATGGATATCGGTCTTTTTTGAATGATATGAAGGGATTTCTTGATGAGATGGAACAACAAGGTTGTCCTGTTGAAGAGATTTCCGCATTTCGCGATGCTGTAAACGCAGGATGGAAAGATGTTCCTTGGTTAGTGCTCCTCAAAGAAAAAGGAAGACGCTTGAAACGTAGGGTCAGACAACTATGTTTTCAAGGTTCCCCTTTCAAAAAGATGAATAGAAATTGACAGTGGATGCAGAATCTATAAATATTCCAAAAGGAACCCCCAAGATTTCCATTATCATACCTGTGTGGAATCCAGGCCAGGGCATCAGACGCTGCGTTGATTCGCTGCGATGTCAAACGCTTGAGGACATTGAGATGATTTTTGTGGACGACTGTGGTACCGATGGAGCAATGGACCTCGTTCGGACGGTTGCAGCGGAAGACCCACGCATCCGCATCATCACCAATGCGGAAAATATGGGCGCTGGTGCTTCCCGCAACGCGGCTATCGAATTGGCGCGAGGTGAGTATCTTTCTTTTGTCGATGCAGACGACTATGTCTCTCCCGATTTCTTGGAAATACTCTACGAGGAGGGCAAGACAAATGACCTTGACATCATCAAGGGGCTCCGCCAGAACGAGAAGGAAGACGGCAGCGTGTTACACTCATCCTATAGGCTGAACGATGTGATACATAAAGGTCTTGAGAAAAAAGAACCGTTGTTTTTCCTTTTCAAGGCAGAACATCATACTGCTTTGTACCACCGCAAGCTTTTTAACGACTCAGAGGTGCGGTTCGGTCTGACTAGTAACGGTGAAGACAGTCTTTTTTTATTGAAAGCCTGTCATGAGGCAAAGTCTTTTGGCATCAACGACCGTGCCGTTTATCATTATTTTTATCGGGAAGCGTCGGCAACAAATACAACAACGGAGCATAGTTTTAATGACAGGATTTTGGCCCTTCAATGTTATGTAGAATATTTTGTCAGCCACATTGAACCGAATCCTTATGCAGTCCTTTATTTGGTGAAAAAGTTGAAGTATTATTTGTCCTTCCAACGGTATGCAAGCCGTGTGGAGGGAAAGGAGGAGGCATCTGCTTCTTTCCTTGCAGACTTGCAAAGAATTGCATGGAGCTATCCAGCCTTAGGAACCTATAAAAACGATGACTTTGTCATTTTTGCCTTAATGGAGTATGGTGAGAACTTGATAGAAAGATACTATCATTCGTCTTGGGAAGTTGTACCACTTGAAGATTATGTTGACATCATTGATAGACGACTGAAATTTCTGATTAAATACCCACAATATTTCCATGAATTAAAGAATACCATTATCCTTGCCAATCGTTTTGCCGTGAGGATGCAATCAAACGGCTTTTCTTCTGAGGAAATCACGACGTATCAAGCGAAAGTCAGGTCGTTGTTGCGACGACCGCCCATTTTAAGAATGCGTTTAAAGTTGTTTGTTCTCAACAAAATGAAAACAAAGAGATGCCCCTAAACTATTCCATCATCATTCCCCACAAGGACATTCCTGACCTGCTACAACGTTGCTTGGACTCGATTCCCGTGCGCGACGATGTGGAAGTCATCGTGGTCGATGACAACAGCGACCCTCGAAAAGTGGATTTCGAGCATTTTCCTCAATGGAAAGGAAAGGATTATCATTATTTCCTGACCAAAGAAGGCAAAGGCGCTGGCTACGCCCGCAATGTCGGACTCGACCATGCTCAAGGCCGATGGATTATCTTCGCCGATGCCGACGATTTTTTTACGGAAGATTTCAATGCTTTGTTGGACAAAATGGCAGATGCGGAAGAAGATGTTGTCTTTTTTGACTACATCAATGTTTTGTCAGATAATATTACCAAGATTTCCGAGGAAAGAACTGACTATAGGGCATACATAACAACCTATTTGAATGGGGATCAATCAGAATTTAACCTAAGGACATTTTTCGTGGTCCCGTGGTGTAAATTTGTCAAAAAAGAATTGATAGATCAACACCATATTCGTTTCGATGAAGTAAGGTGGGGTAATGATGTATATTTCGCCATACAAATCGGATATTATGCCCAAACAATCAAGGTGAGTGGGACGATAGGTTATACCGTAACTTCTAGGACGGGACAGATGACGGACAATATGTTTCAAACCGCCAAGGAGTTTCGCGTAAGGATGGAAGTCAACTTGAAATGTGACGAGTTGCTCAAGTCTCGATACGGACCATACGTTAGGACAGAGCAAATTTTGGGATTTGTATGCAGGAAAAGAAGGGTTTGGCGGTGCGCCTTGTTCTGCATCGCCAATGTTTTCCATCCTCGCGTATTCTGGCCGACGGCATCTTTTTTGACAAAAATAGCGATTAAAAAATGTTTTACGAAAAATCTTGAACAAACGGAAGGGGAATCCTCCGAAAATATATCTCAAAAAAATGAAACCTAACTATTCTATCATCATTCCTCATAAGGACATTCCCGACCTGCTACAACGCTGTTTGGACTCGATTCCCGTGCGCGACGATGTGGAAGTCATCGTGGTGGATGACGACAGCGACCCCAAGAAGGTGGATTTCGTGCATTTTCCGGGCTTGGAAAGGGAAAATACCCGTGTCATTTTCTCGAAGGATGGGGGAGGGGCTGGTCATGCGCGAAACGTGGGTCTCGACCATGCTCAAGGCCGATGGATTATCTTCGCCGATGCCGACGACTTTTTCACAGAGGATTTCAACGCTTTACTCGACGAAACGGTGGATGCCGAGGAGGACATCGTTTTCTTCGACTACATCAATGTGCTTTCCGATGACATTACCCAACAGTTGCAAGAACGAGTTTCGTATAAAACGCTGATTTCTGCCTATATGATAAATGATGATAAATCTGAGGAGCGGCTTCGATGTTATTTCTGTGTTCCATGGTGCAAATTAATCAAAAGGGAACTGATTGAACAGCATCGTATTCGTTGTAGCGAGGTAAAGTGGAGTAATGATGTCCTTTTCTCAGCTCAAGTTGGTTGTAGGGCGAAAACCATTCGTGTAAGCGAGAAAATCGGTTATGCATTGACCTCTAGACAAGATTCGTTAACTTATAATATATACAAAACTCCAAAAGAATTTCGTATAAGGCTTGTTGAAGCGATGAAATGCGATAATCTTTTTCATCAATTTGGCTATCTTCCTTATAACAATACGTTTAACGATGTTTTATGGGCATCGTACAATAAATGGGGTTTCTGGAAATCACTCTGGTTCTGTGTCGCCAATGTCTTTCATATTCGTGTATTTTGGACGATGTCTTTCTTTTTAGCCAAAAGAATCGGAAAAAGGGAGTTTTGAGCGGTTTTTGTGCCTTGAAAACCCTCTTTCCGTGACCTAAAATGACAAAAAAAAGGAAAAGTATTGTTTTTGCTTCATTTTTTTTGTTAAAAATGCATTTATTATTCCAAAAAATTGTACCTTTGCATCGTTAATTAACAAAATAAGACTGATTATTTATAAAATCTGCGAAAACCATAGGTTTTCCAAGGCGGAGGCTCAATAGTCATGTGCCGCGCTCGATTGTTCTGCGTGGTTGTGCCCTTTAACCCGTGAAGTGCGATTTTAGGGGAGGGGAAGATGTGTGCCTCCAAAATTTTGATTTTTCGATGACAATTAAGTTTCTTGACCTGAAACAGGTGAATGCCCAGTATGCCGACGAACTGCATGAAGCCGTGCGTCGCGTGGTGGATTCTGGTTGGTATCTCCAAGGCAAGGAGAACGAACAGTTCGAGCGAAATTTTGCCGAGTACATCGGCACGAAGCATTGCGTGGGTTGTGCCAACGGCCTCGATGCGCTCATCTGGATTTATCGCGCCTACATCGAACTCGGTGTGATGCAGCCGGGCGACGAGGTGATTGTGCCTGCCAACACGTTTATCGCCTCGATTCTGGCGATTACGGAGAACGGACTGAAGCCCGTGCTCGTAGAGCCGCGACTCGACACCCTCGAAATCGACGACTCGAAAATCGAAGCCGCCATCACCGAGCGCACCCGTTCGATTCTGCTCGTCCACCTCTACGGTCGCTGTGCCTACACCGAGAAAATCGGCGAAATCTGCCAGAAACACGGTCTGAAACTCGTCGAAGACAATGCGCAAGCGCATGGGTGTAAAGCCCAACTCTCAACTCTCAACTCTCAACTCAAGCGCACAGGCTCCCTCGGTGACGCCGCCGGCCACTCATTCTATCCTGGCAAGAACCTCGGTGCGTTGGGCGATGGCGGTGCCGTCACCACCGACGACGACCGATTGACCGAAGCCATCCGCGCCCTCGCCAACTACGGCTCACAGAAGAAATACGTGTTCCAATACACGGGTCGCAACAGCCGATTGGACGAGATTCAAGCCGCCGTTTTGGACGTGAAACTCCGTCATTTAGACGCAGACAACGCCCATCGGCAGGCCATCGCCAAATACTATTACGACCACATCGCCAATCCGCTGATTACGCTGCCCACGCGCCTGCCCGATGCCCACAACGTCTATCACCTTTTCCCGATTCTGTGCGAGAAGCGCGATGCGTTGCAGTCCCATCTGGCGGAAAACGGCATCCAAACCCTCATCCACTATCCCATTCCGCCGCATCAGCAGCAGTGTTACAAGGCGTGGAACAGCCTCTCTTTCCCCATCACCGAGCAAATCCACCAGCAGGAACTCAGCCTGCCGATTAGTCCCGTGATGACGATGGAGGAGGCCGAGCAGGTCGTGAGTCTACTGAATCGATAATTTTTTTGTTTAATTCAATTTATGAAAATAGTATTGTTAGCAGGTGGTTTTGGGTCGCGTATCTCAGAAGAATCCGTATTTAAGCCCAAACCAATGATTGAGATTGGTGGTATGCCTATCCTTTGGCACATAATGAAAGAATATGCTTGGTATGGACATGATGAGTTCATCATCTGTGCTGGTTATAAACAAGAATATATCAAAGAATGGTTTGCCAATTACTTCATTCATAACAGTGATGTAAGTTTCGATTTTCGTGGTGGCAAAGAAGAGATGACAGTTCACCACAGCCGTTTGGAACCATGGAAGGTAACGGTGGTGGATACCGGTTATAATACCATGACGGGTGGTCGTATCAAACGTGTACAAGAGTATGTTGGCAACGAAACCTTTATGATGACTTATGGCGATGGTGTGTGCGATGTTGATATCAACAAATTATTGGAATATCATCAAAGCCATGGCAAAATCGCGACTCTTACAGCAGTGAAGATGGCGCAGGAAAAGGGTGTGCTAGAAATTACTAAAGATCAGGCTGTACGTGCCTTCCGCGAGAAAAACTCAATGGATGGTGCCCCGATCAATGCAGGTTATATGGTTCTTGGGCCAGAAATTTTCGATTATCTTGATGGTGACAGCTGCGTTTTTGAGCGCAAACCATTGGAAGCATTGGCCGCAAAAGGAGAGTTGATGTCGTATCTTCACGAGGGTTTTTGGCAGTGTATGGACAATATTCGCGAGAAAAACTTATTAGAACAATTGCTTAAAAACGGAACAGCGCCATGGAAGAAATGGGAGCGTGAAGTCCCCATAAACTAAAGGTTATGATTGATATATTTGGCAACTTTTATAAAGGGAAAAAAGTTCTTGTAACTGGTCATACCGGTTTTAAAGGAAGTTGGCTTTCCATTTGGCTACAAGAATTGGGCGCTGAGGTGGTAGGCGTAGGTTTGGCTCCTTTTTCTGAAAAGGATAACTTTGTGCTTTCGGGGATAGGAAAGAAAATCAAGGCCGACATTCGTGCAGATATTCGCAATGGCGAAAAGATGAAGGAGATTTTTGCCCAATATCATCCAGAAATCGTTTTTCACCTCGCGGCACAACCTTTGGTTCGCCTTAGTTACGAGATTCCGGTAGAGACATACGCAACCAATGTGATGGGGACTATAAACATCATGGAAGCCATCCGTGTTACCGACAGCGTCAAAGTTGGAGTGATGATAACCACCGATAAATGTTACGACAACAAGGAGCAGATGACTGGCTACAAAGAAGACGACCCCTTTGGTGGTTATGACCCATATAGCAGCAGCAAAGGAGCTTGTGAGATTGCTATCCAGAGTTGGCGCAGGAGTTTCTTCAACCCCGATGATTATGGTAAGAAGCATCATGTGAGTTTGGCTAGTGCACGTGCAGGAAACGTAGTTGGTGGTGGCGATTGGGCCAAAGACCGAATCATTCCTGATTGTATAAGAGCTCTGGAAACAGGAATCCCCATTGAGATACGATCGCCCAAGGCAGTGCGCCCATGGGAACATGTATTGGAACCACTGAGTGGATATATGCTACTTGCCAAGAAAATGTGGGAAGCCCCCACAGAGTACTGCGAAGGGTGGAACTTTGGACCTGAGCAGGAAAGCGTGCAGACCGTGTGGGAAGTGGCAACTGCCATGGTTGAGAACTTCGGCTATGGCGAACTGAAAGATGTGTCTGCCCCCAATGCACTCCATGAGGCCAATCTGCTGATGCTCGACATCACCAAAGCCAAAACCCGCCTAGGATGGAAACCAAGGCTGGATGCCAAACAATGCGCTATTTTAACTTCTGATTGGTACAAGCGATATAAGACAGAAGATGTATATCAACTTTGCGTAAAAGAAATCGAAAAATTTATAAGCTAATGAAAAAAGTAATCATTACAGGAGCCGACGGCTTTGTGGGTAGTTATACTGTAACACATTTTTTAAACAACGGAAAGAAAGTGTTGGCTCTCGATATGGGAGCTGAGGCACGCCGTTTGGAGACTCACCCCAACCTCACCTATATGCAGTGCGACATTACTAACATCAAGGCAATGATGGACAAAATCCCCCCTGGGGAATACGATACATTTCTGCATTTCGCTTGGGCTGGTTCCGCTGGTCCTGCACGTGTGGACTACAACCTCCAGATGCAGAATGCTCTCAACACTGTTGAATGTATGAAGGCTGCCAAGGAATTGGGTTGTACCCGTTTTGTGTGCGCTGGTAGCATCATGGAATATGAGGTTGAAGCTGCCATACATTCTCAGGGCAGTCGTCCAGGCATGGCTTATATCTATGGTATGGGCAAACACGTTGCGCACTGTATGTGCAAAAGCGTGGCCGCCGATATTGGAATCGACTTGTTGTGGCCGATGATTACCAATGCCTATGGTGTTGGCGAGTTTTCTCCAAGGTTTGTGAATACCACTCTCCGCAAAATTATCAATGGCGAACCACTTCAGTTCACAGCTGCTACACAGAACTACGACTTTGTGTATGTGAGCGATGTGGCCAAGGCTTTCTATTTGGTGGCTGAAAAGGGTAAACCTTTCTGCGAATATATGATTGGCAGTGGCAATGCACGCCCGTTGAAAGAGTTCATTTTAGAGATGGTGGCCGCCTGTGGACCTGACAGCAAGCTGCTGTTCGGCGACGTACCTTTCACTGGCACCAATATGCCTTTAAGTACATTTTGCATCAATGCCATCAAGGATGATTGCGGCTTTACACCTGATGTGACTTTTGCCGAAGGAACTAAGATGACAATGGACTGGTTAAAAACGATTGAACAATGATAACAAAATTCAATTTTGAGGAACTTGACCTCAAAGGAGCTTATAAGATTCAGCCATTCTATGCCACCGATGATCGTGGTGGCTTTGTGAAGGATTATAACATCGACATGTTCCATGCCAACAATATCAAACATGAACTGAAAGAGGTCTTTTACACCATTTCGAAGCGAGGTGTGATCCGCGCCACTCATTTCCAGCTGGTGAAGCAGCAGGCCAAATTGGTGCGTTGCATCAGTGGGCATGTGTATGACGTGATAGTTGATTTGCGTCCCGATTCGCCCACCTTCGGCCAATGGCGAGGCTTTGACCTTACTGGTGACAACCAGATAGAGCTTTACATCCCCCAATTTTTTGGTCATGGCTATTTGGTAATTGAGGATAGCGTAGTCAGCTACAAGTGTGGAGAGGTGTTCTATGGTGAAGGTGATAGCGGCATCATGTACAACGATCCCGATATCAATATCAAGTGGCCGTTTGAGTTGATTGGAGGAGAAAAGAATCTGATTATCTCAGAGAAGGATACAAAGTTGATGAATTTGTCTCAGTATCTGTCGCTCGTAAATGCTTAATTTGTCATAAAACTATTTTTCTATGAGAATCCTCCTTATTATAATAAGCGTCCTACTCAACAGTTTCGCCCAAATACTTATGAGGAAGGGAATGTTGCAAAATGGAATTTTAGAAATATCCCAAATCCATTCCAATATAGCATCTTTACTGTCAAACTTTTGGTTGTGGGCTGCTTTCCTTTTATATGCAGTTAGCATCGTATTGTGGATGGCCGTACTATCAAAGACGGAAATTAGCTTTGCATATCCTTTTTTGAGCATTGGTTATGTGGTTGTAACACTCGCAGGCTATTATTTGTTGAATGAGCAGATTTCAGCCATGAGAATTGTTGGCATGATTGTTATCTGTATCGGGGTTGTTTTGATATCAAGAAGTTAAGAGATGACAAGATAAATGATGACTACGAAGAATATAAATATTGTACCTCGGTTGGTTATTTCAATACCTTGCTTTAACGAGGAAGCCGTATTGGAAGATACCACGAACAAATTGGAGGCATTCCTTGACCAAATGGTCTCAGATGGCATCGTTTCTTCTGATAGTTTGATTCTATTTTCTAGTAATGGATCCACCGATCGAACGTGGGAGATCATTGAGAACCTGCATCAAACAAGGAAATACGTATCAGGAATCAAGTTGGCTTCGAATGTCGGTTTCCAAAATAACCTGATGGCAGGGATGACTGTTGCTAAGGATTATGGTGATGTCATTGTAACGATGGATGCCGATCTTCAAGATGATTATACGGTCATTCCTGAAATGATCAAGCATTGGCAGCAAGGGTGCGATGTCGTTTATGGAGTTCGTAAGGAACGTAAAACAGATACGTGGTTTAAAAGAAACACAGCCCTTGCTTTTTATAAGTTCATGAACTTCTTGGGTGTCAATACGGTTTACAACCATGCCGATTTCCGCCTGATGAGTAAGCGTTTTGTCGAGGAAATCACCAAGTATCGTGAGAGAAATCTGTTTTTAAGGGGTTTAGTACCTCTTATCGGATATCGGTCAGCAGAAGTCTTTTACAATCGTAAAGAACGCGAACTGGGTTCAACGAAGTTCAATTTTGGCGGGTTAATCAATTTGGCATTGGACGGAATAACGTCTGTCAGTGTAAAACCTGTGAGGATGGTATTCTCGTTAGGCTTGTTATTTGTCGTTTTATCCATTATCATATTGATATATGTATTGTTTCAGCGATATTATAGAGATGTGCCACTCGGTTGGGCATCCATCGTCCTTTCCATCTGGTTCTGCACAGGTGTCCTCTTAATGGGATTGGGAATTATTGGAGAGTATATCGGTAAAATTTATATTGAAGTTAAAGATCGTCCACGATATAATATTGAGAAGCAGTTAATATGAAAGAGTTTTTTAAAAATGTAATAAGATCCAAATGGGTAGCATTGCTATTCGTTTTCGTCATAGTGACATTCTATCTGATGAATGTGTTTGTACCTTTCTTTAACGATGATATAGACTATATGTATCATCCGGGGGCAAATGGATATGAGAAATACCAACATTTTTCAGATGTAATCAAGGATACGTATATCTCCTATTTTTATAATAACGGAAGACTTCTCTGCTCTTTCCTGATCATTCTTTATTCTGGAGTGTTGGGTGACGTGTGGTTTAATGTCATCAATACCATAACCTTTGTTTTGATGATTTTTTTTATTGGCTATTATACCATTCCTAAAGGAACAGAAAATAAACTTGGAAGCTGGATTATCATCATTTTGTCATTCTATATATTCACACAGGGAAACAGGACTTATTGTCTGTATTATTGGGGGGCAGGTGCCGGAACTTATATCGTCAGTGGATTGGTTTCCATCGTTTATATGATATTGTTAAGGAAACTTTCGCAAGAAAAACAGGCAAGCCTACTCACATATTTCTTGTTGATGATAGTAGGATTCATTTTGGGCTTTGAACATGAAATGTTGGCGTTTGCGTTGAGTGGTGCCACGTTTCTGTATTATGCATTTCACCGAAAAGAAATAACTCGTCCTCTTGTCGTCTTTTATATAGCCTTTGTCATCGGTTTTATCATCAATGCGATGTCGCCGGCCATTTTGGAAAGAGGGGGATTGGATAAAGGAACGCCAACGATATCGACGATGTGGGCTTTCATGGTGAAAAATATGATAGAGGCCAAAGCATTTTATTTGTTAATATTATGCATAGTTGTTGCTAAGTTCAAGGGCGTAAGGATTTATGATTTCATCCATAAAAACATATTGCCATTTTGGGCGTTGGTATTGTCGTTCTTCCCTTTGATGTTTACAGGACAAGGTGGACGAGCCCTTTTTGGAGTAGAGTTTTTTTCTATTGTCTTGATGTCAAGTCTTGTTTGTCAAATGTATAATAAAGATAGAAAACTGCACCAACCAAAATGGAGCATGATTCTGACCTGTTTGTTTGTTTTGTATTTCTCCACGGTTACATACGAGTCATATAAAAAATGGAACATGATCCGTGATGTGATGGGGAATTACTTCAAATCTCCTAATGAGACTCAATACTTTGAAGCATATAAAGGAACTCCGTTAACAGACTATTATTCAATTGATTTAGCCAATTTTTTTGGAAATTATGGAACGCGAGTACGAATGCAGGACGTGAAGCAAGTGGAATATGGACAAAAGTCTGCAAAACTGATACAAGCAGTTCCAAGTCTCAATGCATTGAAAATCATACAAGATTGCTCGGAAAACTTGAACCCTTCGTATAAAATTCCTGGTGATATGGAAGCTTATGATTATCCCGAACTCGATTTCCTGTTGATACAATGCGATTCCATTAAGTTGCAGAAGGTTTATGACCATAAAATTGAGAAAAAGATTCACTTGTCTTTTCTTCCTCAGTTTTCTTTTGCATCCAAAAACAGCCATAAATATATGTTTGAAATCAACGATGACGATTTAAAATATAAATATTTGATGATAAAAAAGTCTTTCTCTGGGCTAAAATACGATAATATCTCCATCTCGAAAGAAAAGTGTCCCAGAGAAGGAGTGCGACGGATTAAAGGTGCATAAAACAGAATTGTTTCAGGTTGGGTAAAATATGCCATTCAACAGTTTTAACTTTTGGCTCATTTTTCCATTCATTTTCAGTCTTTATTGGCTGATACCGAGTCGGAACGTGGATGTCAAGAAGTGGTATCTGATTCTTGTAAGCTACCTGCTTTATATGAATTGGAAGCCTGTTTTTGCTGCTGTGTTGTTGTTCGTTACAGTTGTCACGTTCTGTGGGGCAAAGGTGCTGCCTGTAGATGATAAGAAAAGAAAGCGTGTTTTGATATGGATTTTTGGTCTTTTGTCTTTGCTTCCGCTGTTGGTCTTCAAATACTATCATTTCATCAACGACAACATGGTAGCAGGGCTTGAAAGAATCGGTATGCATTTTGCGATGCCAGGCTTGAACTGGGCTATACCCGTAGGCATATCCTTCTTTACTTTTCAGGCAGTGGGATATCTTTTCGATGTTTACTACAAAAGAATTGAGGCAGAGAAGTCTTTCACAGACTATATTCTTTTTGTCTCATTTTTCCCTCAGGTGGCCTCTGGTCCAATCAGTAAAGCGTCAGAATTGCTTCCACAAATCAAGAATCCCAAGCCTTTTAACTACGAACAAGGAGTTGCAGGTTTGAAGTTGCTTCTTTGGGGCATGTTCTTGAAAACGGTCATTGCCGATAGGATGGGAATGTATGTCGATTCCATCTATCCTAATTACATCCATTATTCTGGAAAAATCTGTTTGTTAGGTAGTTTTTTCTATTCGATGCAGATTTATGCCGATTTCGCAGGCTATTCTTTTATGGCAATGGGAATTGCGAAAACCCTTGGTTATGATTTGGTCAACAACTTTAAGCGGCCATATCTTTCCATCAGTGTCACAGATTTCTGGCGCAGGTGGCACATTTCTCTTTCTCGGTGGTTAAAAGATTATGTGTATATACCGATGGGAGGAAGTCGATGCAGTAAAATTAGGAATTACTGGAATATTTTCGTGACATTCTTGGTGAGTGGAGTCTGGCACGGAGCCAATTGGAGTTTTATTGTGTGGGGCATTATTCATGGATTGGTTCAAATCATTGAGAAAGCGCTTCATTTACAGCGATATGATGGAAAGAATCTTGCCGTTCGGTCTGTGAAAATACTGGGTACTTTCGTCGTCGTCAATTTCGCTTGGATCTTTTTTCGTATGCCAACCTTGGGTGAGGCGTGCGATTTCATAGCACGAATATTTACGCACTTCGGTGAAACTTGTTCTTTGGCAGATTATAAGTTGGCGATATTGCTTGCAATCCCACTATTTAAAGATGTTCGGGACGAGTTTTTTTGCCAAAGCCTGTCGTTTTTGAATGGACGTGTTGCGAAAATGCTGATTTATGTCTTTCTATTTGTGTGCATTCTTTTACTGGGTGTGTTGAGTAGCGGACAATTCATATACGTTAATTTCTGAGATGAAGAAATATTTGACGGGTATAGTCTTGTTTTTCCTGTTAGTTGCTGTCGCAGACATTTGCGCTGGTAAGGTGATGGACTATTGCCTCAACCATTTGAAGGGTGGTCAATATCATAGCCTGGAATACGCGATGTTTAGGCATGAGTTGTTATAACTGTGGCTTTCATGCCCAAGGCATCATTTTCCAATATGGCCGTCTGCGTTACATATTGAATCGCTACAAACCCAAATTGATTGTATATGACGTCGAGTATCATTTTGATTTAGGGAAAGGAGATAATGAGCGCTATCTCGACATGTTGAAACCTTATTGTTCGGACACATGTGTCAGTAACTATTTCAAGGATTTCTCATATACGGAGTATGTCAAGAATTACTCTCGTTTGTATCGCTACAATACCAATATTTTCGATTTGCTCAAAGATTATTCGGCAAATGGCGTAGCGTCTGTGAATGGGTTTGAAGCCAGGAAAGGAACGATGGATTATGAGGTTGAAAGAAAAGACATTCCTCCTGTTGAAGTTGATAGTGTCAAAATCGCCTATCTGAAGAAATTCATTCAGTCTTGTAAACAACATCAAATACCACTCGTTATGTTTGTTTCTCCGAGGTACGACGCATCTTCTTCGATAGTGCATGAGCCCATCAAAAAAATGTGTAAAGATGAAGACGTCCCCTTCTATGATTTCTTCACTGATTCGTGCTACCAAAATCATAAGGAATTATTTGCAGACTCAAAACATTTGAATGAAGTGGGGGCACCCTACTATACGAGAAATATTGTTCCATTTGTCAGAATGGTTCTAAATAAATAAAAATGACGCGGAAACATTACATAGATGGATTAAAAGGCATAGCGGCAATCGTCGTTTTTCTAAGTCATTTTAAGGCTGTTTTCGTCAATCCGCTTAAAATTGACAATTTAGTTTGCTCAATTTTTACTGATGGTAGTTTAGCGGTATATATATTTTTAATACTCAGTGGCTATTTGGTTTCAATGTCATTGGAAACAAAAAAGAAATATCAAGATGTCATATTAAAGCGTTATTTTAGATTGGCATTGCCCATCGCCGTGATTCTTTTGTTTGAGGGAGTTTTGTTTGCGTTTGGTGCATTTAATCATCAAGAAACTCTCCAGCAATTGAATGCAAATGATATCGCCATTCATTCATATAGTAATGTTAGTTGGTTGGGGTTGATTTATGCTCTTTTTTTGTCTCCGATTGGTCAATGTCGGGGGTGGCTTGATCCAGCATGGATGATGAAATATATTTTCTTTGGCACTTTTGCTGTGGTGATACTAAAAACTGCGATTCAAGAATTAACATATCAGAAGAAGTTAATCGTTTTCATACTAACAAACGGAACCTTAGCTTTCGTCTCGGCATATTATGTCGCGGTTATTTGCGGAATGTTTATATACGAAATGTTGCAAGATAACATATTACCAAAGAAAGGAATTGCTTCTCTTTTGGCATTTGTTGGGGCACTATTAGCTTATTCATATAAAATCCACGATTTGCTTCCGGCGACCCTATTGGTTCTCAGCGTCGAATTTTCAGGTATATTCCGTCGTGTTCTGTCATCAAAAGGGATGGTGTGGCTTGGAAAGAATTCAATGTCAATTTATCTAATTCATTGGCCGCTGGTGTGTACTTTTTCTTTATGGATGTATGAGAAGATTTCAATCACAGAATCTTTCTTAAGAATTGGAATTGTTTTTGTTCTTACTGTCGTGCTATTACTCTTTCTTTCAAATATCTTCTCTAAAATGATAGAAAACGGTTTGTGTGCTAATGCAACTAACTCGATTTTAAAGTGGTTGAAAAGATAGTTTTTGGAGGAGAGTTGTTCATACATATTTGATTTTTAACAATCATGATTTATTCAGAATTATCAGGAGGCTTAGGAAACCAGTTTTTCAGATATGCGTTTGCTCGGGCGTATGTTGAAAAGAGACAGATGGATGACGAATTGGTTTTGAATTTTAATCAAGTGAATCGTCATGGCGCGTCGGGTGATATAGAAAATTTTCACATCATGCCGTATGGAAAAACAACAACAGGACGTTTGGTGTTTTCAAAAGGAAATATCCAACAGAAAATAATCTATTTCCTATACGGTTTAGAAAAACGCATCGGACATTTCGTTTCTCCCCAAAAAGAAAGAAGAATCCGTCATAAATGGATACCGATTCTTCGAAAAAATGGTATCCTATTAGTAAGTGACTTAAATGAAGACTATGTGATTGATAAAAGGAATAAGGATATTTTTATTTTTGGCACATTTGAAAATCCAAAGTATTTTTCTTCAATAAAAGACATTCTACAGACTGAATTCATACCCAAAAATGAGCCGTTGGAATCTAATCGGGAATTATATGAGGTGATTGATCGTTCCAATTCCGTTTGTGTCAATGTCAGACGAGGAGATTATTTGAAAGGAAAGAATCGAGACAACTATTTTGTTTGTGATGAGAATTATTACAAGAAGGCAATAGAAACCATCAAGGAAAAAGTTGACAACCCCGTTTTTATTTTTTTCTCCAATGACATCGATTGGGTAAAGAATAACTTGTCGGTAGGTGACTGTCAATGTTATTATGAATCGGGTAACGATCCGGTTTGGGAAACATTTCGGCTGATGTCCCGTTGCAAACATTTCATCATTTCAAATTCGACTTTTCATTGGTGGGCTCAATACATGGGACGACATCCCCAAAAAATCGTTGTCGCTCCATCACGATGGTATAGGAACCCCAACTGGAATTCATATCTGATAACAGAAGACTTTGTTACTATTAGTGTATGAAGTCGAAAAATGTGACAGCCAATCATATTCATGTTTATAAAAGATACAGAGAAGAAAAAGACCGTAGGGATTATTACTACATTTCGCCAGCCGAATTGGGGATCTGTACTTCAGGCTTATGCTCTTCAGAACGTCATCGATGGCATGGGGTTTGAAGCATGGTTGATTGATTATAGATATCCCAACGACTATCATTATAATCGGGGCATTAAAAAGCCTCGCTCATGGATGCGTAATCTTCCAGGAAAACTGCTGGAGACGATTCAGGTCACTTTCAGAAAAAAATCGAAACACAAGATGGTGTTTCTGAATCGATTCATCAAGCAAAACATTCGTGTGACAAGTCGTTATGAGTCTTATCACGAACTACATGAGAATCCACCACAGTTCGATGCTTATATTGCTGGAAGCGATCAGATATGGAATCCATGCACAATGATGGGTGATATGAGCTATTTCCTTGATTTTGCGCCCAATGAAGCATTGAAGCTGTCTTATGCGTCTTCGTTCTCGGGAGTCAAAATCCCTGATGCATTTAAGCAGGAATATATAAACAATCTTAATCGTTTCTCAGCAATTTCTGTACGAGAAAACAATGGTGCGAAAGCAATAAAAGAGATTACAGGAAGAGACGTTGAGGTGGTTCTTGACCCAACATTATTGCTTGACAGCGAACATTGGATGGGAATTGCCGAAAAAGCCCGAAAGGTTTCTTTGCCAGACCAATTCATACTCTGTTATATGTTGGGTTATACTTATCGGCCAGACAATGTGATGACAAAAGTGTTACAACAGTTACAAAAACAATATCAAATGCCTGTGATTGCGCTGAATGCTCTGCCCAATGATTTCAAAGGGGAAACTTTCTCGTTGCCGACTACTTATGGTGTTGGCATCGAAGAGTTTTTGTATTTGATGAGTCGAGCATCCATCGTCGCGTCATCTTCATTCCATGGTACGGCTTTTGCGTTGAATTTCGGAAAACCATTGGTAGCCATCGCAGACCATCGCGTTGATTCCGATGATAGATTATCGTCGTTGATGGGCAGATTGGAACTCAATGAGCAACTGATTCTATCCATAGACGATGTGAAACATTTAAACCCTAATTATGAATTAAGTCGAGAACAGGAAATGTTGAAGTCTCTCAGAGAGAAATCAATGCGTTTTTTACAAAAATCATTATCTTAGAACTTACAAGACAAATGAATCAATATATTACAGTTACGACTCCGTTGTTGCCCGACCTTGACGAGTTTCATTCCATGCTCAAGGAAATATGGGATAGCAAATGGATAACCAACAACGGCCAGTTTCATAAACAACTTGAGGCGGCTCTGTGCGAGTACCTGAAAGTGCCTTATGTCAGTTTGTTTACAAACGGTACGCTACCATTGCTGACGGCCTTGCAGGCACTTCGCATCACGGGCGAAGTCATCACGACACCCTATAGTTTTGTGGCCACGACCCACAGCATTTGGTGGAACGGCTGCAAGCCCGTGTTTGTCGATATTGAGGAATCGACCTGTGGAATGGATCCAGAACGAATCGAAGCCGCCATCACACCGAAAACAACGGCCATCATGCCCGTCCATTGTTACGGAAAACCAGTGAACATGGAGGCGATTCAAGCCATTGCCGACAAATACGGTTTGAAAGTCATCTACGATGCCGCCCATGCCTTTGGTGTGGAAGTGAATGGGAAATCCGTGCTTATGCAGGGCGACATGGCAACGTTGAGTTTCCATGCCACAAAGGTATTCAACACACTTGAAGGCGGTGCTTTGGTGGTTCATGACGAAAAGACGAAACAGCGCATCGACTATCTAAAAAACTTCGGTTTTGCAGGTGAGACCGAGGTCGTCGCACCCGGCATTAACAGCAAGATGGACGAGGTGCGTGCAGCCTACGGTCTGCTCAACCTCAAACAAGTCGATGAGGCCATCGAAAAACGCCGTCAAGTCGCCATCCGCTACCGCGAGGCATTGCGAAATGTCCCTGGCATCCGTTTCTTCGACGATATGCTCGGTGTCAAGCACAACTACAGCTATTTCCCCATCTTCGTCAATGCCAAGGAATACGGCATGACACGCGACGAACTCTACTTCAAGATGAAAGAGCAAGGCATTCTGGGTCGCCGTTATTTCTATCCCCTTATCAGCACATTCAGCACCTATCGCGGACTGCCCAGTGCAGCCCCCGAGAACCTGCCCGTTGCCACAAAAATCGCCAACGAAGTGATTTGTCTGCCGATGCATCATGAACTTTCAGGTTTCCAAATTGAGCATATCATAGATTGTGTACAACCAAAATAAAAGAGGTGTAAAAAATGAATTCGATTATAAAGAAACTTAATAATTTTTCAGGAAGAACCGAGTTGTTTTGGCTTGGTCAGGCAGGTTTTGTTATAAAGAGTGCCACTGGTAAATTACTGGGCATAGATCTTTACCTTTCGGAATGCGTGGAACCCATTGAAGGGCACGTGGGCTATCACCGATTGATGCCCCGGATTGTTGAACCTGAAGAGCTTCAACTTGATGTAATCATTGCAACCCATTTCCATCGTGATCATTTTGACATTGATGCCATGCCGCAGTTGATGGCTAATGGTAAAACTCAACTATACTGTGCTTACGACTGTAAAGATGATGTTGAAAGACTATGTTTAGACAAAAGCCGCACTACATTTGTAAAGCCAGGCGACAAAGCGGAATGCGCTGGATTTAAAATAGATTTTATCAATAGCGACCATGGCGTTGGTGCTCCTTTGGAGGTCGCCCCTATTGTTGTTGTTGACAGTAAAACCATCTTGGAAACTGGTGATACGAGCCTCCATATAGACTGGAAGGATGAATATCTGAAAGAAGGTCCTCTCGACGTTCTTATTGCGCCCATCAATGGTGCATACGGAAATCTGAATGAACAGGACAATGTGACGTTGACAAAAATTTTGCAGCCTCAACTGACTGTTCCCTGCCATTTCGGTATGTTCGCGTCCCATGGTGGAAATCCGGGACTCTGGAAAGAATTAGTAGAACAACAATTGCCTGCTCAGCACTACAAATTGTTCACTATGGGTGAAGGAATCGAAATATAAATGAATAAAAAATAGCATTTATGACTGAAAAATTTGAGGGTAAGAAATTGCTGATTTTAGGTGCAAACCCAGAAACGGCTAACATTGTAAAGGTTGCAAAGGAAATGGGTGTCACCACAATTGTCACAGATTATGACAGTGATGCGCCAGCTAAAAAGATTGCCGATATCAGTTACGATATCAATGGCATAGATGTTGATGCAATATGCGAAATGGCGCGCAAGGAGCAGGTAGATGGCGTGATGGTAGGGGTGGCCGATGTTCTTGTTCAGCCCTATCAGCAAGTTTGTGAGAAACTTGGCTTGCCGTGTTACGCAAATGCAAAGTCAGCTGCCGTTTTCAACAACAAGCGTCTTTTTAAGCAGATATGCGCCGAATATGGCATCGATGGAATCCCCGAGTATTCACTTGAAGACAAGAACTCCATCGTATATCCCGTAATTGTTAAACCTGCCGACAGCAATTCGGGCAAGGGAATTACCCTTGTTCGACATCGCAGCGACCTCGATGAAGCAGTAGCACGTGCCAAGGCTGAATCTCGTACGGATACAGTTCTCATTGAGCGCTATATGGAGTGTAGCGATGTCAGCATCTATTATACCATCGTCGATGGCAAGATATACCTCTCGTCGCTTTCAGACCGTTATACGCTTCGCACAGACACCTGTGCAACGCCAATCTGTTTGGGGGATGTCTTCCCGTCTCAACATTACGACAAGTTTATGCAAACGGAGCACCCTAAGTATGTCAATATGCTGAAGGGACTTGGGGTGGAGAACGGAATCCTGTATGTTTCTGCATTTTATGAGAATGGCCATTTTTATGTTTATGATCCAGGATTCCGTTTGCAGGGCGGCGGCTTCCATCTTACGCTGATGGGCGTCAATGGTTTTGACCAACGCAAGATGCTTGTCAATTTTGCACTCACAGGGTCGATGGCGTATTACGACCTTGATGAGCTTAATGATCCCAAGATGCATGGTCAGAGTGCCGCAACCGTTTGGTTTTTACTTAAACCAGGGCAAATTGATCAGATTAGTGGCATTGATTATATCAAGAATCATCCTTCGGTTGATTTCGCAATTCAGCGTTTCGAAGAAGGCGATGAGGTTACAGACCAAATGCAAGGCACTGAACGGCAGGTGTTTTTGCGAATCTTTATGCATTGCAGGAATGAATCAGAACTAAAGGCCACTATTAAGAACTTCCAGAATCGTCTCAAGGTACTTACACCATCTGGTGAAAATCTCATTCTTCCTTCTCTCAACAGTGAATTTGAAAACAAGTTCTACACATCTTCACAGATGCTCAAGAATAAGGTAATCGTTATCTCTGGTGGCACAAAAGGGGTCGGTCGCCAACTTGCCCTGAAGTGTGCGGCGTCTGGAGCAAAAGTCGTAATTTCTGGCCGTGACCAATCGAGCGCAGACGAAATTATTGCGGCGGCCAAAGATTTCAGCGGTGAAATTAGTTTTAAGAAGACCGATCTTCATTGTGTTGCGGACATTCGCGACCTTTTTAGCTATGTTGAAGGTAAATATGGATGCTTGGATGGCTATGTGAATTATGCTGGTGTTACTCCTGCGGCAGCATTAACAGAGGCAACAGAGGAGCATTTCGATGAGGTTTTCACGATAGACATCAAGGCTGCTTTCTTCGCATCTCAGGCAGCCGTTCAATTGATGCAACGCTCTGGCGGTGGCTCTATCGTACTTGTTGGCTCTACCCATCATACACGAGGCAATAAAGACCGTACGGCCTACGCTTGTGCCAAGGGGGCACTTTTTACGCTTTCCAACCACATCGGCAAACATTATGCTTGTGATCATATCCGTTGTAATTATCTCGTAATGGGTTGGACACCAACTGATGGCGAACTCGCTTTGCGGAGGTCGCAGGGAATAACAGAAGACGAATTGCGTGAAGAGGCGTCGGCAGCCCTTCCGTTGGGACGGATGACAGAGGCGGACGATATTGTTCCTGGTATCATATACCTGCTTTCCGACTATTCGTCAATGCTCACTGCCACCGAATTTAAAATCAATGGTGGGGAGATTATATAATAGTAAAATACCGAGTAGATTCATTCGTTTAATTTAGTTTAATTATGATTGTAACAAGGATTGAACTTGAAAACTGGAAAAATTTTCACAAATGCGATGTAAAAATGGCAGAAAGATGCTTCGTAGTTGGCGCTAATGCTTCTGGAAAATCGAATTTTCTTGATGTGTTTCGATTCTTGCGAGACATTACTCGTACAGGAGGAGGACTTCAGACAGCAGTTGTAATGCGTGGAGGTATGAAAAAAATCAGATGCCTTGCAGCACGTACCCGTTCCTTTATTTCAATATCAGTTACACTTGCCCAATCTGTAGACTCATCTGCAGAATGGAATTACACACTTTTGTTTAAGAACATAGGAGGTGGCATTCGAAAAAACGAGGTGGCAATTATCAAAGAGGAGGTGATTCATCATGGAAATGTAATAATGTCACGAAATGAGAAAGATAAGCGTGAAGACAGCGAGACTTTAAAATATACTTATCTTGAACAGCCTACAGCAAATAGAGAGTTTCGTGAATTGAAATTTTTCTTTGAGAATATACAATATTTGAATGTTGTGCCACAGCTGGTTCGTGAGTCGGGTTCATTAATGTTGTCAAGTGATAAAGAAGATTACTATGGTCGCAACTTTATTCGTAGGCTTTCTGTTCTGAATGAAAAGACACGCAACTCTTATTTCAAAAAAATCAATGAAGTCCTTCGTTTGGCAGTTCCACAACTTGAGAACTTGTCACTTGTCCCTGATGAGTTGGGGGTTCCTCATTTAGAAGCAAAATATGTGCATTGGCGTGCTGCAGGAAGTAAACAACAAGAAGATCAGTTCTCTGATGGCACATTGCGATTGATAGGTTTTTTGTTTGCTCTTATTGATAGTACAGGATTAACTTTGTTAGAAGAGCCAGAGACGAATCTGCATTCAGCCATTATCTCCCAGTTTCCAGAGTTTATTGCAAAAATTCAACGTACTCGGAAAGAAATTCGTCAAGTAATATTGACTACTCATAGCTTTGACATATTGTCTAATGAGGGCATCAGTGGTGATGAGGTAATCGTATTAACTAATACACCCGAAGGTACGGAGTTATCAAACGTCAATGATATAGATCGGCTAAAATCTATGTTGAAGGCAGGCTTTTCTGTCGCTGATGCAGTGTTGCCATATTCCATGCCTGATGGAATAGACCAGATGATTAGAACCATCAAATGATATGGGAGACATTTCAGTTTTTATTTCAGGAGAAGACGCAGTTACTATTGCAGTCATCAAGCGTTTGCTGGACTTTGTGTCTCCACGTTTTTCTATTCTGCAAACCATTCCTGCACGTGGTGGCGAAGTGAAAAGAAAGGTGCTGGAAAGCAATACATTGGCTAAAGACTATCCTGTTATTATGCTATTGGATCTGGATCAAGGTTGTGCTCCAAGCCTTAAGAATAGCCTTCTACAAGGGGAACCACAATCTAAACATTTTTTAATGAATATAAGTGTTGACGAAGCGGAGGCATGGTTGATGGCTGATCGAATAGGGTTCGCCTCGTATTTCGGTATAGGTGTTGATAAGATTCCTGTTCCAAAAATGCAAAGACAAGGAGGTGCTGTAGCGAGGTTAGAGATGGACTTTCCTATTATGAAATCGTCTTTGGTACTGACACATCAGTTGGCTTTGTTATCATCAAAAACAGAGATTCGCCGGAAAATAGGAGTTGCAGTTCCGAATGGTCCCAAGAAAGGAAAAGAATATAATGATGCTATTATTCCATACGTTGAAAACAACTGGAACATTACAGAGGCTTTACAAAATTCAGATAGTCTGCAAAGAATGGTGAATCGTTTGCAAACATTATTAGCCGACTATCCATAATCTTTTTATGCTCACTGCCACCGAATTTAAAATCAATGGTGGGGAGATTATATAGTTTTTCATTTCGGATAACAGCAGAAGAAATTATTTAATAAAATGACAGAAATTGAAAGAATCTTATCTAAAGGTATCCTTCCAGAGGATTTTTGTAAGCCAGAAACTATCTGTGATTTCTATGTTGACGAGCAACGTAAAAAGGTCTGGGCTTTAGAATTAGATTTGTTGCTTGAATTTGACCGTGTATGCAAAAAGTATAATCTCAAGTATTATCTGATAGGCGGGTCTCTTTTGGGTGCAGTTAGGCATCATGGATTTATTCCATGGGATGACGACATTGACATCGCTATGCCTCGTGAGGACTATACAGTTTTATTCAACTTAAACAATGAGTTTAAACACCCTTATTTCCTTCAGACCTGTTATACGGACGAGGGATATTTCTTTGCCCATGCACGATTGAGAAACTCTAATACTTCTGCAATCCAAAGGCCATTCTGTTATTGTCATTACAACATGGGAATATTTTTGGATATACTTCCCTTGGATAAGTTTGAATATAGCGATGAAGGAAGAATGGTGTTCCGCAATTTAGAGGAACTGATAGTGCAAAATTCCACCTATATGAAGTTGGAAAATCAATATCCAAATGAAAAAGACGAGAAACGTATAAAAAATTACGTTTTCCACAATCCGTTTGAGGTATTTGAAGAAATACAAGAATTAGGACAAAGTTTTAAAAACAGGAATAGTACTTTCTATTGTTTATCATGTGCCGTTGTTTACGGTTTTGAAAGATCTTTATTTAACATTGAAGATTTTCACGATGTTATTTATGTGAAGTTTGAAGGTTTTGACTTTCCTATTCCTTCTGGTTACGATAGAATCTTGAAAAGGGCTTTTAACAATTATATGGAATTTCCAAAAGAAATAAGCCGTGGAAGTTGGCATGGAGCCATTTGGTTTGATACGGAGAAATCGTATGTAGAAGTGAAAAATACTGCTGAATATACACGATGGGCACAAAATAGATATTAAAATGAACTTGGCCCCCTTTATTCAAAAGGCTTAGACAAACAACTATCTATGTTTATGGGCGATGATTTTAGGATTGAAGATTTGAAGAAAATACGTGACTGTCATATTTAGTAAAATAATGAGCGAAAGAAAGAATACTCAAAACCCCTTAGTTCAAGTCAGATGCATAACTTTTAATCATGCGTCCTATATCGAAGATGCCATGGATGGCTTTTGTATGCAGGAAACGGATTTCCCGTTTCTCTGTACTGTCTATGATGATGCCAGTACAGACGGTGAGCCGGAAGTCATTATAAACTATTTTTGAAATTGCGAACTAAGACAGAGATTCAAATATTTACCTACCTGTATGGAACAATGATGAAGAATGCCTTTCCTAATGGAGTAAGTTGTGGCTTCTTCATACTGCATAATTAAGGAAAAAACTACCCAAATGGGCGTTCTTTGTTGGCATGAATTTAGACATAGTAAGTCTCATTTATTTGCAAAGTAGAATTATATTATGGAAAGAAGAGGTTGTATGAAATCAATTAATAAAGTAATTATAGTTAGACCATATGGCTACTATGGAGGAACTTTGGTTTTGGATTTACTATGTCGTTTGTTAAGAGAAAAGGGAATTGATGCCCGCCTTTTTTATATTCCTGATTATCCCAAAAAAGATACTAATTTGAAGAAATTTTGGAAAGAATGGCTTCATGATTCATGTCGTTTCATTTTTTACCATCTTTTTCATTCATTTTTTGATAGGAGCAAATCAAAAAGGGCTTTTTATTATCGAAAAAAATTCGATTATTCAATGAAGGGATTAAAAACTCAATACCTACCTTTTTTTCGGAATAGTCGAACCGTAGTCGTATATCCAGAAGTGGTATATGGTAATTTTTTGAGTGCGAATAATGTAGTCCGATGGCTATTGTATTTTAATCGTTATCAAGGTGATCCTACTGCATTTGGCAAAAATGATCTTGTTATTTGTTATAGGAAAGTTTTCAATGATTTAAAACTGAATCCCATGGCTTTGCAAGTAAGACTCGTATCTTTTGATAATAATAGGTATAAACAGTACAATTTTGGGCATAGGGAAGGTAATTGCTACATATTGAGGAAAGGTCGCGACAGAGAGGATCTTCCAACAAATTTTGATGGGCCTGTTATAGATTATGGGACAAGTGATGATGATATCGTTCGTATTTTAAATGAAAAAGAATATTGTTTCAGTTATGATACTCAAACATTTTATACTACGGTGGCAGCTGTTTGTGGTTGTATTCCAATCATAGTATTAGAAAAGGGGAAAACAAAAGATGACTTCATCGTAGAAAATGAGAATTGTCATAAACCAGGGGTGGCATATGGTAATAGTCTTGAAGAAATTGAATATGCGAGGAATACAAGAGAACTGTTACTCCAAAGTTTAGACTTCTCAAAAATAAATGAAGAAGGTGTTGATAATTTCATAAAATATATTAATAATAAATTTAATTTTAGGTAAGACCAATGTTTAAGAAACCTTTAGTTACGGTACTTATTCCCAATTATAACCATTCGAAGTATCTTGATGAGCGCATAAACACAGTTTTAAATCAAACATACAAAGATTTTGAAGTTATTATCCTTGATGATAGGTCAACGGATAATAGTTTGGAAATCATTAATAAGTATAAAGACAATCCTCATGTCTCACAGATTGTCGTTAATGAAAAAAACTCAGGTTCACCTTTTATTCAATGGAACAAAGGTTTCAATTTGGCAAAAGGGGACTTAATTTGGATTGCAGAGAGTGATGATTCGTGTGAATCTACTTTTTTAGAGACTTTGATTGCAGAGTTTTTTCATGAAAACAGTCTAGCATTTGCTTTTTGCCGCTCTATATTGTTGACAGAAGAAGGGGAGAAAAAGCATGTCTTGCAAGGTATGTTTCATTCAAATATGTTGTTTTCAGGTAAGGATTTTATTCAGAATTACTTAATTTGGGGGTGTCTCGTATATAATGCAAGTTCAGTTCTTTTCAGAAAGTCATATGCATTGTCTGTAGATTCATTGTTTACAACATTTAGAGCAGCAGGCGATTGGCTGTTTTGGATAGAAATGGCGGAAAAGGGTAATGTTGCAGTAATTTCCAACCCCCTAAATTATTATAGAGCTTTTGGAGATAATACAACTAGTAGGACAAGGTTAAATGGAATAGCTGATAATGAGGATAAGAGGATATATGAATACATTAAATCTCATGGTTATTTGTCATGGTTTAAGGATCTAAGAATACAAAAAAAATACGTTAAGAGCATTAAATATGAAAACAAATATGAAGATGAATCAATAAGGAAAAGATCTTTGTTATTGTGGAATCCGAATTTACTAGTCCAATTCATGGCAAGTATCAGTTTCTTATTCAAGTATTTGAAAAGGAAAATCCGTTAATATATCTTACTTTTATGGGGAATAATAACAAAACCATAGCTAAGAATACTATCGTTCTGTATTTCAGGATGATTGTGACGATAATCATCTCTTTATATACCTCGCGAGTTGTTTTGCGAGTGCTGGGGGTTGAAGATTTTGGTATTTATCATTCTGTTGGAGGAGTGGTAGGTATGTTTGCTTTTATCAATGGAGCCATGGCAACGGGATCTTCCCGTTTTTTGACTGCAGAATTGGGAACTGGCAATTTCGACAAGTTGAAACGGACTTTTTCAACGGTGCTAACCGTCCACTTCTGTCTGGCCGTTTTGTTCGCTCTCGTATTGGAAACGGTGGGTATGTGGTTTTTACACAACAAACTCATCATACCAGAGAATCGGATGTCAGCGGCAACCTTTCTGCTTCATCTTTCTGCATTGTCTTCATTGTTGAGCATTACTCAGGTTCCTTATAGTGCTTCTATCGTGAGCCATGAAAAAATGGGTATCTATGCCTATACGAGTATCACAGATGCCGTTCTAAAACTTTTAATCGTCTATGCATTGACGTTGGCACCATTCGATCAACTTAAGTTTTATGCATTGTTGGGCTTTATTGTCAATGTGGCGATGCTGCTGTTCTATCGTTTTTATTGCCTTAAACATTTTCCTGAGACTCATTATCAGTTTGTTGCAGACAAGAAGATTATGAAGTCGATAATAAGTTTTTCTGGATGGGGGTTGTTGGGTTCCATTGCAAGAATGTTGCAGTTTCAGGGCTCTACGGTGTTAATCAATATGTTCTTTAATCCGAGTGTGGTGGCAGCAAGGGCTGTGGCCAACCAGGTAAATGGGACAGCTGTGCATTTTATCAATAGTTTTCGAACAGCCGTCAATCCGCAAATCATCAAACGCTATACAGGAGAACAAAAGGAAAGTAGCAAAAAACTGTTATTGGAAACGACAAAATTGGCATACTATATCATGCTGGTCTTGGCCTTGCCCATTTGTTTCGTAGCACGTCCTTTGCTCTATTTGTGGTTAGGGCAGGTGCCCGAACATTCTGTTGCTTTTTTACAGGTGACGATTATCACCAGTTTAATTGATGTGTTCGACATCTCCTTTTTGTCTGCACTGTGGGCGAAGGGACGCATTCGTGAAAATGCGCTGGTGTCTCCATTCGTTCTTTTTGCTGCGTTCCCCATTGCATACATCATGTTCAGAATGGGTATGCCACCGGTGTCCATCTGTTGGGCCTTTATGGTTAGTATTATTGTGATGGGAATGGTTGTGAAGCCGATGTTGATAATCAAGTATGTAGATTACACATGGGGAGAGATTATCCCAGTGTTTGTCACTTGTGGAAAGGTGACGTTGGCCTCAGCCATTATTCCGACCGTCGTCTTTCTTTTGTTTGACAACCAGATGAGTAATGACTTGATCAGATTTTTGATCTACGTCCCCATCTCGGTCATGTGTGTGCTGTTAAGTGTTTGGACTTTGGGACTTAATTCTCGGATGAGAGATTCGATAATGTCTTTTGCATCGACTGTATTAAAAAGGAGAAATCATCATGATGGTAGAGAATAAACATTTTTATTTTTTAGGAAGCAAGATCATCAAAGGATGGAAACGCTATCCGCATATCATTCTTGCTTGGTTGGAGAACTTGTTTTGGCATGTTGTCCTGTTGTTTTCAGGAAAGAAACCCAATGATTCTGCCAAATATCGGGTTACTATCTGCTGCATGTTTAAGAATGAAGGCAAGTATCTTCGAGAGTGGATTTTGTACAATCAAATCATAGGTATTGACCATATCTATTTGTACAACAACAACTCAGATGACAATTATTTAGAAGTTCTTCAGACTTTTATCAATCAAGAATATGTCACCTTGATTGACTGGCCGATGCCGCAAGGGCAGATTCCCGCGTATGAAGACTGGTATCAGAAGTATCGGCATAAAACACGGTGGAATTGTTTTATCGACATTGATGAATTCATCTGTCCGTTCCATGAGACTCATGTATATCAATGGCTGAAAAAGTATTCCAAATATCCCGCCGTGAAAATGTATTGGAAAATCTTTGGTACTTCAGGTATTATTGAGCACGATGATTCTAAGTTGGTCACTGAACAATATCACGTTTGCTGGGACAAGCCTTGGATTATCGGTAAACAGTTTTATAATACAGCCTACGATATCTCAGAATTTAAGATCAACGTACATCATTCCATGAACTGTGATGTTCGTTTTATGGGAAAAACTCTGCACATGCCAGCTGTGAATGAATTCAAGAAATTTGATAATCATTTTGGTGTTATTTTCACAGGGAAGCAATTTTCCCTACAGTTGAATCACTATCAGAGCAAGTCTTACATGTCGTATGTGGGTCTGATGCAAAAAAGCGATTCAGCCCACAAAAAAAACCCAAGGGGAAAAATGCATTTTTTGTTGCAAGAACAGTTAAACACCTCAACAGATTTTCATGTTTATAGGTTTATTATCCAATTGAAAGTTAAATATTTCAACATTTCACCCAACATCTTTGATGAAAAGAATTAAGGTTTTATATCTCTCACACGAATCCAAAGAGATAGCCGGTGCAACTCTTTCGCTATTCAATTTGATTCACAGTGTAGAAAACTGGGTGGAGCCGGTTGTCTTGTTGGATCGGAAAGACATTGTCTATGATTTCTTTCAGTCAAAAGGAATCGACTGTATGGTGTTCCCTTTTACGAGGGTGTTGTATAACTATGGTAAAGTCAAACGAATCTTGCTATACCTTCCAAGGTTGGTACGTGATTCTATATCCAATTATAGATGTTTGCAGTTTGTAAGGAGTCAATTAGGAAAACAAGGTGTTGATATCATTCACTCTAATTCCAGTGCAATCACGGTGGGAGAGTATTTGGCCAAAGGGTTGGGTGTCAAACATGTTTGGCATGTCAGGGAGTTTTTAGATAAAGACTTCCATTTTCATCCTTTCGGTGGAATGGATAGACTTCGGAAAAGGATTAACCGTGCAGATGCCAGCATTGCCATCACCTCACAAGTGGCGCAGCATTGGAATTTGACAGGAAAGAATGCGTATGTGATTTGGGATGCTGTCCGGAAGGAAGAAGATGTCTGTGTCGTCTTGCCAAAAGAAAAATATTTCCTTTTTTGTTGTGCATCATTAAGCGACACCAAAGGACCCGACACTGCAGTGAAAGCGTTTTGTCAGTCAGGACTATCACAAAAAGGATATCGTTTGAAAATGGTGGGGAATTGTACGGATGATTATAAAAAGAAGCTGGAGTGCATTATGCAGTCTTTTTCTGAAGAAACAAAGGAAAAAGTGGAGTTTTTAGGCTATCAGAAAGACATCACACCATTGATGAAAAAGGCGACGGCCTTTTTGATGTGTTCCCACAATGAAGGATTGGGAAGGGTTACCATCGAGGCCATGTGTTATGGCTGTCCAGTAATAGCCAGGAAGTCGGGTGGAACGGTTGATTATCTAAAAGATCGGGAAACAGGCTTCTTTTTTACTGATGAAGAGGAGTGCGCCATACTGATGAATGAAGTTTCGTCTATGGCAGTGCCAACCACCATCAATGCTGCCAATGAATTTTTTAAGCAGCATTTTACGGAGGAAGTGTATGGAATCGAAATAAACGGTATTTATCAAGAATTGTTAAGACTATAATCATATGAATAATCAAATGAATAGCGGTGAACCTATCATGGTGACGGTTTTGTGTCGTACGTACAACAAGGCAGAGTTTGTGAGGCAGAGTTTGGAAGGAGTTGCCATACAAAAGACGAACTTCCGTTTTCAAGCACTTGTGTATGATGATGCTTCAACAGATGGGACCGCTGAGATTGTGATGGAGTTTGCTGACAAGTACCCCGATATTTTCAAGCCTGTGTTGAGAAAAGAGAACCTGTTTCAGAAAAAAGACGGTTCTTGGGAGAGGGCGAACAGCGTTGATTTGCCTGGCAAGTATTTGTGCTTCTGCGACGACGATGATTATTGGACTGACCCCTATAAACTGCAGAAGCAGGTGGATTATTTGGAGGCGCATCCAGATTGTGGTATGGTTTATACGCAGGTTCGGATATTGAACCAAGAAACACAGACGTTCGCAAAAGGTTGGTCGGTCCAGACAGATTTTGAGAAATTATTGATTGGAGCGAATCCCATCTTGAATTTTACGACTTGCATGCGGACGGATTATTTTGAATCCTATTTCAATGAAATGGGAAGACGTAATCATTGGGAAACGGAAGATCTTCCGGTGTGGTTTTATATATCTCATTTCTCAAGAATCCATTTTTTGGATGAGGTGATGGGTGTATATAGGATTCTTCCTATTTCATGGAGCCATGATAAAGACATCAAAAAACAGTGTGCATTTTCAAAGAGCACTTTCGAATGTTGCTGTTTCTTTGCCAAGAAATATGGCCGTGAAGATGCATTGCCTACAATAGCAAGAAATGAAGTGAATAATCTCTTCAGGTTGTCTGTTCAGAAAGATAAAAATATCTCTTCCTATATTTATCAGTTTGCCAAGGAGCATAGAGTAAACTCTGCATGGGTCATGGCGAAATGTCTTCTTTACTCTACAAAATGGGGTAGGGCTTACCATCGAAAGAAATACCCCGCCCTTTATTAGTATGCGAACGGAAATGAAAAAGAAGGCTAACGTTTCCAAATTTGACTATTGTTTCGGATGTGGTGTATGTGCTGTCGCATGTAAGCATAAAGCCATTACCATGCAGTATGACAAGGAGGGCTTCTATCATCCTGTAGTCAACCAGTCTGCTTGTGTGGATTGTGGTATTTGTCTGGATATTTGTTCCTTTAACCATGATGATGTGATGAAGCCGAAGGAGCAAGAACTGGGGGCGTATGCAGCATGGAGCAAGGATGATGATACGCGGATTTATTGTACGTCTGGCGGACTGAGTTACGAATTTGGTAAGAAGTGCATTGGGCAAGGGTATCAGTTCTGCGGTGTACGTTACAACCTCGCAAAGAAGCGTTCTGAGCATTACTTGGCTACCTCGGTGGAAGAACTGGCGGCCAGTAAACAGAGCAAATATATTCAGAGTTGGTCGGTGGATGCGTTCCGACAGTTCAAACGAGGACAGAAATATTTAGTGACAGGTGTACCTTGTCAGATAGACTCCTTACGTCGGTATTTGCGGAAGTTCAAAATGGAAGATGATTTTATCTTGTTGGACTTTTTCTGTCATGGTATTCCCTCCAAATGGATGTTTGATCAGTACCTGAAGTATGTGGAGAAGAAGGTGGGGAAGGCTTTGTCGGTGACGTGGCGAAACACCATTATGCCTGATGGTACTCCCTGTTGGCAAGAGAGCACCAACGTGAACATCCGTGGAGAGCACGGACTGTGGCAGTCAAGGACGAGTAAGGGTGACATTTTCTTCTGTTTATTTTTTCAGGAGTATTGCAATGGTCGGCATTGTCATCACAATTGCCGGTTTAGGATGTTTAGCAGTGCTGCTGACATCCGTCTTTGTGACCTTTGGGGAGGTACTTACAAGGATAACAAGGAGGGGGTGAGTGGTGTGATGTTGTTCTCAGAGAAAGCCAATCGGTTGTTTGAATCGTTAGATAATATTGAGTATAAGAAAGAACCGAAAGAGATCGTGGGAGAAGGGCAGATGGCGCACAATGTGAAGCCACATCGCTTAAGGGGATTGACCATTTGGATGTTGCGCCATCATTTGCCAATCGTTTGGGTGAATCAACTCAGACATATTTTCAGTAAATTATATCGACTGTTGAAATAAATCAATCATCAAGTCATTATCTGTTGAATTAAAACAAAAAAAATGAAATGATAATCGCTGGATATATTGTGTTTTTGATATTCTGTATGGCAGCAGAGGACTCGAAAATGACGATGGAGCAAAAAAAGATGCTCTTGATGGTATTTGTGGTTGTTGGAGCTTTGGTAACAGGTCAGAGGGATATTTATTTTTGGCCTGATACTCCAGGGTATTTCGCGGCTTTTACCTATAATACACCTGAAATAAAAGACTATGTCTATGGTAGTAATCCTCCAGATTATCAAGATAAAGGTTTCTTTTTCTTGAGTGTGCTGATTAAGACTTTTACTACTGACTGGGTCGTATATTCAACGATTATCGGATTTCTTGGACTTTGGACGTTGTATAAAGGAATTGAGAAATTTAGCCTTTTTCCCTTGTTTGCTTTTGCACTCTACATAGGTCGTTTCCTGTTTGGCCGTCAGTTTATTCAGATTCGGGCAGGAGTCGCGATCGCTATCGTTTTTTGGGGAATGCAATATGTCGTAAAACAGGATTTTAAGAGATATTTATTAGTTGTTTTCCTTGCTTCGTTATTACACTCGAGTGCTTGGATTGCCTTGCCGGCGTATTTCTTAAACAGAATTAATCTTAAATCGATACATATTTATTGGGGAATTGTGATAGCTTATATCTTAGCAGCCTTTTTTACTCCTACCATTAGAACCTTTGTCTCGGAGTCGGCAGAAGACTTGAATATGTCGATGAGTTATACAACCGCAGATTATGGGTATAAAAGTACGGGTAAGGGATTGGCCAACCCGATGGTCTATTATCAAATCCTCATTCTCTTTTTGTTTACATATTATGAGAAAAGGTTGTCGAAATTAACCCCTTATTATATAACTCTGAGAAATGGATATTTTTATTGTACGGTTTGGTTGACAACTCTCTGTTCTTATTCTGTTTTGTCCGCCCGAGGCTCAACAATTTTAGCGACATACGAAATCTTGATGATACCATTGTTTATCAAGATTTTCCACAAAAAGAACAAAGTGGTAGCCTATATAATGATTATCGCATTATCGACATTCTGGTTCTATATGAATCTTACAAAACGTGGATAGCCTGATGAAAATAATGTTTGTTACTTCAACGTTGACTTCTGGAGGTAGTGAAAGAGTCATCTCTTTGATTGCTAACGATTTGGCAGCGAAAGGATATGATGTAGAAATCATTTGTCTTCAAGAGCCGATAGTTTTCTATTCTTTACATAAAAAGGTAAAAATAAGATTTGCAGAAAATGAGGCAGGTAAGTTCATTGTAGCGAAAATGAGATGGCTACGGAGGCGCGTCATTGAAGAAAAGCCTGATGTGGTTATTGCTTTTATGATTTTGGTCTATTTGACAACTTTGTTTTCTTTGGTTGGTTTGAATGTTCCCATCATTACTTCCGAACGCAATGATCCCGCATCATTTAGTTGGTGGAAGAGGGCATTAAGAAGAGTGCTACTGCCACGAACAACCTGCCATGTGGTGCAGACACAAAAAATCAAGGACTACTATACGGAGGATATCAAGAAAAAGACAGTCATCATTGGAAATCCCGTGACGAACAAGGTGTTCGATGTCGTGCCTGTGGAGAAGGATGATGTAATCATCAATGTGGCTCGCTTGTTCCCACAGAAGAACCAGAAAATGTTGATACAGGCATTTTATTCGATTCATGAAATGATACCGACATACAAGTTAAAGATTTTTGGCGAAGGGCCATGCCGACCAGAACTTGAAAAGTTGATAGGTGACTTAGGACTTGTTGGAAAGGTGTTCTTGTGTGGTCGTTCAGAGCAAGTCTTGGATGAAATGAATCAATCTCGGATTTTTGTCTTGTCTTCGAATCATGAAGGCTTGAGTAATGCCATGATTGAGGCGATTTGCATTGGTCTGCCAATTGTTTCAACCAAAGTGTCTGGTACAGAAGAACTGATTGAGGATGGAAAAAATGGAATTCTGACGGATGTTGGGAATGAAAAAATGTTTGCTCAAGCGATGTTAAAAGTGGCAAATGATGAAAAACTTCGGAATGTCATGGAGGTTGCAAACCGACAAAAGGCAGAGAAGTTTAAGGAAGAAGAGGTGTTGATGCAGTGGGAGAGAATCATCAATGAAGTCATTTGCAAATTTAAAGGATAAATTATGACCATTTCAGTTTTGATGTCGGTTTATAAGTCCGAGAAAGGCGAGTATCTCGACCGTTCTTTGCAGAGCGTGTGGGACGACCAGACGCGGAAGCCGGAGCAGATTGTCTTGGTTGAAGATGGGGCAATTCCAGAGGAATTGGAGTTGATCATTGATAGTTTTCAGTTGAGAGTTAATGCATCTGGTGTTGCCAAAATGGTGGTAGTGAAGTTGCCAGTGAACGGAGGATTGACAAAAGCGTTGAATGCTGGTATCAAGCATGTGACGGGTGATTTGATTGCCAGAATGGACAGCGACGATATTTCCGCCCCGCAGCGGTTTGAACTTCAAGAGAAATTCTTTCGCGAGAACCCGGAAATCGATATTCTCGGCGGCTCGATGCAGGAGTTCGACGACGAACACGAGTGTCTGAACGTGCGCCATTATCCTCTGACGCACGAGGATGCTTGTAAATACATTGTCAAGGCCTGTCCGTTGGCGCATCCGGCAGTGATGATGCGCCGTCGGATTTTCGACGAGGGACTGCATTATGACGAGCGTTACCGCATGAGTCAGGACATCAAACTGTGGTACGATACCATTCTCGCTGGCTATCGAATGGCGAATTTGCAGGAAATCGTACTGTATTTTCGTCAGCAGGGCGATGTGTTCCGTCGCCGTAGCAGGGTCAAGGCTTGGAACGAGTTTAAAATCTATATGAACGGCATTTACCGGATGCACGGCCTTTTCACGCTGGCCTACCGCTATCCGATTGCTCGTTTTGTTTTTCGCAATCTTCCACCCTCGTTGGTCAAGCGGATTTACGAGAGTGGAATGAGAAAAAAGGTTTTGGAGGGAACAAGAAAATGAAGATATTTTTGGTTTGCAACTCTTTGGGCGGCGGTGGTGCCGAGCGAGTGCATGTGAATTTGGCCAATGGCTTCGCACAACGGGGACATGAGGTGTATCTGGTGGCCGACACCAATATGGAAGCATCCTATCCCGTGGATGAGACAGTAAAAGTGTTGCCACTGTGTCCCAAGTCTGATAATAAATTTGTGAAATGGGGAAAGGCAATAGGCTGGTTGCGAAAAAATATCAAGCAATACCGCCCAGATGTTGTCATTGGGAATATGGATTTATGTTCACTTATCTCCCGTTTGGCTTCATTAGGTTTGTCTGTTCCTGTGATTTTTACGAATCATCATGCTTTAGAAAGTCAGGCTTATGATGTCCATTTTACAACTAAAGTATGTGATTTTGTTATTCCCTGGTTTATGTCAGCCACCACTTTGCTGACAATCGCTGATCAAGAGTATATGGCTCGGAAATATCATCAGAAGAAGAATATTTTTGTAATGCCTAATCCCCTGACTTTTACTCCCGTTTCCAGTATACCTCCGAAAGAAAATATCATTTTTGCAGCAGGACGTCTGAATAATTGGAGGTATAAAGGGTGGGATATTCTGATTTCTGCAGCTGAAAGACTCGCGCCGCTGTTGAGAGAAGAAAAATGGAAGATACAAATTGCTGGTGGGGGAACGAAACCTGAGACAGAAGTAATCGAAAAAATGATTAATAATGCTCATGTAGAGGATGTGGTAGAATTACTTGGCTATCGTACAGATATGGAGTCTTTGTATCAGCGGTCGGCCATCTATTGCCTGAGTAGCAGAAGCGAAGGCTTGCCGATGGTGCTGATAGAAGCGATGAGTCAAGGCTGTGCGCCAGTTGCTTGTGAAAATCTTGGTAGAACCAAAGAGATTGTCACGAACGAGTCAGAGGGTCTTCTTTTCAAAACAGGAGATGTGGATGATTTGGCAAAACAGCTTTCTATCATGATAACAGATTGTGATAAAAGAACCAAAATTCAAAATTCAGCAGTCAAGAGGTCGGAGTTCTATTTGATTGAAAATATTGTTGATATGTGGGAGGATTTGTTGAAAAATGTTGTAAAAAATAAATAAACTATGAAAATCATTATCTCTGGAGATTTTACGACGGAAGGAAGAGGGAAATGTGCTGTGTCGAATGGAGCAGCAATTTCTGGTGAAATCGTCTCTTTATTAAATACTTCCGATTATAATGTTGTCAATTTGGAAGCACCAGTAGCTAACGATAGTCATAAAACCATACAAAAATCTGGGCCACACCTTTGGACAGATGCCCAAACAATCAAGTATCTAAAGGATTGTGGCTTCCATGCCGTCACTTTGGCTAACAATCATTTTTGCGACTATGGAAAAGAAGGTGTGGCTGAGACAATCGAGACTTTGGATAGTTGCGGAATGGATTTCGTTGGCGGTGGAAGAAATAAAAAGGAGTTGAGGAAGCCACTATTTATTGAGAATCCAGATGGTGTGGTAGCCATTCTAAATTACTGTGAACACGAATTTTCAGTGCAAGATGAATATGGTTCTAATCCACTCGATTCCATCCGTGTCTTTTACGATATTCGTGAGGTTCGTTCTAAAGCAGACATCGTTATCGTTATTGTTCACGGTGGGTCGGAAGAATATCAATTGCCTACACCACGAATGCAGAACTTTTATCGTTATATTATCGATATAGGTGCCGATTTGGTCGTCAATCATCATCAACACTGTTACAGTGGCTATGAACCATATCGCAATCAGTGGATTTATTACGGATTAGGAAATTTCTTTTTTGACGATGGAGTCCAGACTGCCCGCTATTGGAATGAGGGGTATATGCTTGGTGTGCATATAGAAGAAAAGAAAATAGTGGATTGCCATCCCTATCCCTACATACAATGTCTTGGTTCAGAGGTTCAAGTTCGTTTGATGCAAGAAGAAGAAAGACAACAATTTCAAAAAAAATGGGGAGAACTGAATACGATCATAGCGGATGAGAAACAACTTGAAGATTCCTTCCGAAAATTATGTAAGTTGAAATCAAAGAATTATTATTCTCTTTTCTCACCCTATTACAACCGATATTTGAGATATTTGTGCAAACGAGGTTTCCTGCCATCTTTTATCAGTCGGGCTAAGAGACTTTCTCTTTTAAATTATATAGAATGTGAGGCACATCGGGATATAACAATTGAGGTGTTGCGAGGTGTTGACAATAAATAGTTGTGTAGATGATGAATCCCAAAATAAAAAAAGCATTGCAAGACCCATATTTTGCTTGCGAATTGGTGTTGAATAGATTGGCTCGTTTCATTGATGATGAGCATTTTGTAAGGTGGAAGTATTACTTAAACTTCCGTAAGAAGTTGGATTTGGATAATCCCCAAACGTTCAACGAGAAATTGCAGTGGTTGAAACTGAATGACCGGCACGAGGAATACACCCAAATGGTGGACAAATACGAGGCGAAGAAGTATGTGGCGAATTTGATTGGTGAGGAATACATCATCCCGACGTTGGGCGTCTATGATTCCTTCGATGAAATCGATTTTGACAAATTGCCGAATCAATTTGTATTGAAATGTACGCATAATTCTGGAGGTATCATCATCTGTCGCGACAAGGCTTCCTTGGATGTTCCAGAGGCTCGGAAACAAATGACGAAATGGTTGAAAAAGAACCCGTTTTGGACGAATCGAGAGTACCCGTATAAGCATGTGAAGCCGAGGATTATTGCAGAGCAGTATATGGAACAGGAAGATGGTGAGTCGCTTAGGGATTATAAAGTCCTTTGCTTTAATGGAAAGGCAAAATTGATTGAATTACACCGTTTCCGGTACACTGAGCGACAAACGCAAGATTTTTACGATACAGAGTGGAATAAGACAACAATTTCTCAGGGAGGCGGTTTCATAGATGCTTCTGATAAGTTGTATCCAAAGCCTGATAATCTGGACAAAATGATTTTGTTAAGTGAAACACTTTGTGCAGATATGATCCATTGTCGCGCCGACTGGTATAGTATTAAAGGACAACTGTATTTCGGTGAAATTACATTCTTTGACGGGAGTGGTTTGGATGCCTTTGATAATATGGATGATGATTTTCTGTTGGGTTCGTGGATCAAACTCCCTAAGTAGGATATAGGATTGACTCTTCTTTAATATGCCAATACGCGAAATCATCTTCTTTGCCGGCGGCGACCCGGAGAGTGCACAGACGTGGTCGAATGTGCCGAAATGCTTTATCGACGGTTTGCGACGGAAGGGCATTGTGGTGTATCCTGTGGCATTGACCAACCAGCGATGGGAGCGCCTTTATGATAACTTTATCCGTAAAGTGCTGAAAGTCTTGACGTTATGGTACGACGAGCCGAAGTACTACGGCTATACTTGGCTTCACAAATGGATTGGTAGCAGGCGCATCAAGAAGGCGGTGGCGGCTTATCCACAGGCGGACTATTGTTTTTTCATCAACTATGCCTTTTACAATCGGTTTAGCGCGATTCCGTCGCTGTTGCTGAGCGATTGGACGAGCGCCATCAACCTGCAACGACGGGGGAAGGCGGTGGCTCGTTTCCAGAAGCGGTTTAGTTTGCAGGAGAAGGAGGCTATCGAGCACGCTGAGCACGTCATCTCGATTTTCCCCTTGTGTGCCGAGGAGATGCGGCAGTTGTATCCCACGGCCTCGATTCACTATCTAGGCGGCAATGTCATCAACGATTTGTCGGGCGAGGAACTGTCTGAAACGGACGTTCTCGAGCGGAAAAAGGCTTCTCGGAGGATTTTGTTCGTTGGTAAACCCGACCGCTACAAGGAGAGTGCCATCAAACTGATGAGGGCGGTGGAATTGCTGCGAAAGACCGATGAATACAGCGATTTGGAACTCGACATCATCGGAATCCAGCGCAATCAGTTGCCTGAGGTGCCCAATTTCGTGCAATGCCATGGATTTCTTCGGAAGGATGTGGCCGACGAATGTAAAAAATACTACGATTGCCTGAAAAATTCGAAGGTCATCGTCAATCCGACACCGAAATGGGCGGCTTATTCGTCGATGATTGAGGCGATGTATTTCTACACGCCCGTCGTCGTTTCGCCTTTCGACGATTTCGTGCAGGAATTTGGCGAAACAATTGATTTCGGACGCTATAATCGAGATTTTTCGGAAGATTGTATCGCTGAAAACATCAAGAATTTGATGGATTCCGACGACTATCTGAAGACTTGTCGGCAGGCGCACGAAGCGGTGAAAGACTACACTTGGGACCGCTATGTGGACAAGGTTTTGAAATTGTGTGAACAATGACACGAACGCAAGAGGCTTTTCTGGATTTGCTGCGATGCGGACTATGGGGAACGCCCTTGAATCCGTCGATTTTCGGTGTTTCGGAGCGTACGGGCGACAATAGCGGTGCGGCGAATCTCGCCCAATCGTCGATGTTAAGCCACGACGAATGGAAAAACATCGTGGATATGGCTATTGAACAGACGGTGACGGGCGTGGTTTTCGATGCCTTGCTGACGCTGCCGAAGGCTTTGCGACCGCCGAAAGACATCTATTTCAATTTGGTGGCGCAGGTTGGTGACTTGGAGGAAGGAGGCTATCTGATGAACAAAGCCATCGCCTACCTTTTCCATGCGTTCGACAAGGCGGGTATCGAGGTTTTTCTGCTGAAAGGGCAGGCTGTAGCGCAGTTCTATCCGCAGCCGCTCCATCGCGTGCACGGCGACATCGACCTGTTGGTGCCCGACGCGCAGAACTTCGAAAAGGCGATTGCACTGATGCAGTCGCTGACGGGCGAAGAAGGTGAACCCGAGGACGAGCGTAGCCACGTGGTGTTTTCGCTGAAAGGTGTCTGCGTCGAAGTGCAGGGACTCAATGTCTATGGCATCGGACGACGCTGTTTTCAGCATTACATCGATTGGGCGAAGGAGAGTTTGAAAGGTGAATCGCGCAAACTGATTTTACAGACTGATCGACAGCCCAACGACGACGCTCGAAGCCCGAAAACAGCCGTGTTGTCGCCCATGCGCTTCGATTTGATGTTCGTTTTCGTCCATCTGATGAACCATTTTTTCGATGGTGGGGTAGGGTTGCGGCAGGTTTGCGACTGGATGCGCTATTTGCACGAAAATCGCTCGACAATCGACCTTTCTCAGTTGGAAAAAGACCTTAACACATTGGGATTGATGCCCCATTGGCAGACGATTGCTTCGACAGCCGTGTGCTCGCTCGGAGCGCCGAAGGAGTCGATACCTTTCTACTCGCCCTCGTTCGACAAGAAAGGCCGAATCGCGCTGAATCACATTCTTCGAAGTGGCAACTTTGGTATGTTGCGCACGAATGTTTTTGAGGAGAAAAACTCGCATTTGATGCGTCGTTTCGGCACGCTTTTGAGCCTGTTCCCCTCATACGGGCGCGTGGCTCGACTCTTCCCTGCCGATGCCTGTTTCAGTTTCTATCGCTATGCGAAAAGGCGTCTGTAGTGTATTTGAATCAAGAAAATAATAAAAATTTGACAATATGTTAGGATTACCTTGGAATTTATGGCTGCCGGGCATAGTTGTGCCGTTTGTCGTGGCCATGTTGTTGGTTTTTGCGGCTCATCCGGTGATTATCAGGATTGCGCGGAAGATGCAGGTACTCGACAAGCCCGACGAGGAGCGAAAAATTCAAGACTACCCCGTGCCCGTGATGGGTGGTGTGGCAGTGATTTGGGGCATTATCGTCGGTGCGGGTATCACGAGTATGTTCTTCAACAGTTTCGCGCTCTTCCCGACGATTGTCGCCATCACGGTGATGCTTTACATCGGTCTGGCCGACGACATTCTCGGACTCAGTCCGACGGTGCGTCTCATCCTCGAAATCTGCCTGATTGGTTTCATCGTCTGGATGGATCATCGCAACATGAACCACTTTCACGGGCTTTTTGGCATCCAGGAAATACCCACTTATCTGGCCTATCCGCTCGTGTTTTTCGCTGGAGCAGGCATCATCAATTCCATCAATATGATTGACGGTGTCGATGGGCTGTCTTCTGGCTTGTGCATCATGGCGAGCCTCACTTTCGGGGCGTTTTTCGCCCTTTCGAAAGAGGGAACGATGGCGGTGATGTGTTCGCTGACGGCTGGTGCGCTGATTCCGTTCTTCCTGCACAATGTCTTCGGAAAAACCTCGAAAATGTTCATCGGCGACAGCGGAACGCTCATGATGGGCATTCTGATGACGATTTTCACGCTCCACATCGTCGATAAGAACTCGTATGTGGCTCGGAACTTCCCGAATATGGGCGTTGTGGCGTTTTGTATCTCGGTGCTTTCTGTGCCCGTTTTCGACACGTTGCGCGTGATGACGGCGCGTGTTTTAAGGGGAATCTCTCCTTTCAAGGCCGACAAATCGCATTTGCATCACCTCTTCATCGAAATCGGTTTCTCGCACGTTGGAACGTCGCTTTTTGTCTTTATTCTGAACGGATTGAACATCGTGATGTGGTTCCTCAGTTGGCAGCTTGGTTTCGATGCGACGGGTCAGTTCCTTGTGGTCGTAGCGGTCGGTTTGATCAACACGACGGGCGTCTATCTCACGGTTCGCCGCATGAATCATAAGCATTTGCCGTATCGCGTGCTGAAGTGGCTTGCCGAGAAAAGCCATTTCGAGCCGAGTCCATTCTATATGACGATTCGGAAACTGATGGACATCGTGTAAAGTTTCAAAAGAAAAAGTTTCTGACGGTATTGAGTGCCGTCGAAAAAAAGACGCTGACAAATTGCTGTCAGCGTCTTTTTTTTCTATCCGCGGCTCCACCAGTGTTTTTTCTTCGGAGCCTCGTGATGCTCTAAACGATTTCGTGCGGCCTGATTGACGAAGTCTTTCCACGTCTGTCCTTGGGAAATCATTTGGTAAATCTGTCCCCAGTCGGGCAGTCCACCGATGTTGCGGTCGTCAATCCACATGTCGGCCTTGATTTTCCGCGAGAAGTGTTGGTTCCACTCCTCTTTCTCCTCAGGATAGTCCTTGTTGACGGCATAGAACTCCACGCCGCGCTCCTTGCACCAGTTCACGGCATCCTCTAGAAGCTTGCCTTCGCGCACCGTCCAAAGAATCAGACGGTGTTGGTCGCGAATCAGCATTTTGAGAGTTTCGGTGGCAAAAGGTCGTTCTGCACCGATTTCCGGATATCGTTCTTCGACGATGGTGCCGTCGAAATCTACAGCAATAGTCATTTTCCGAGTTTATTTCTTAATCGACGTGTCGTTCTGGTCACCATAGCTGCTCTTGCCATACGTGCCGTAGCCGCCGTATGTGCCATAGGTGCTGCTGCTGTACTTTCCGTAACGACCATAGCGTCCGTAGCGTCCATACTTACCATAGCGACCATAGCCGTAGTAGTAGCCGTACTTCTTCTTCGACATATCAATACCGTTGAGCACGATGCTCATCTTCGGCAACTTCTTCTCGGCGCTCAGCGAATTGACCATCGAGAAAGCCTCCTTCGGTGTGTAGTCTGCACGGCAAACGTAAACGGTGGCATCAGCAATGCGACCAATCTGGAGCGTATCGGTGACAAGGCCGACAGGTGCGGAGTCGATGAGGATATAGTCGTAGTGCTCTTTCAGCTGGTTAATGATGGTCTCGAGCGAAGTACGTGCCAACAACTCCGTCGGGTTGGGCGGAATCGGACCGGCCAACAGTAGGTCGAGGTTGTTGTTGATGTTCGAAGGAACAATCTGCTCTTGAATCAATTGCCAAGACGGGTCGTCGTGGACAAGCAAGTTTGTGATACCATGCTTGTGGTCGTCGAGTTCGAAGAGTTCCGACAGACGCGGCTTACGAATGTCAAGACCGAGCAGAACCACCTTCTTGCCGAGCAACGCGAAACTGACGGACAGGTTGGCTGCGTTGAAGGTCTTTCCTTCACCCGACGTACTCGACGTGAAGAGGATGACCTTTTCGTTTTCTTTCAGAATGAACTGCAGATTTGTACGCATCGTACGGAACACTTCCTCCATCTGGTTGTTCTTGTTTTCGTGAACCACGATGTCGGCCTTCGTTTTGGCGGTGTCGCTGGCAACGGCAACGTCGGCGAGGACGGGCAGTTTGGTGAGTGCGACAACGTCGTCGTGACCTTCAATCTTATAGCGGAAGAAGGTGAGCACCACCAGAATCAGGAACGGAATGGCAAGACCAGCAATCAGAGCACTCAGGAAAATCATCGAGCGCTTCGGGCTGATTTGTCCGCCTGTGACGGGGGTGTCGATCAGTTTACCCTTATCGACCGTTGCTGCCAGCGAAATCGAGTTCTCCTCACGCTTCTGAAGCAACATCAGATACAGACCCGACTTCACGTCTTGCTGACGACCAATCTGGGTGAGCATACGCTCTTGTTCGGGCGTGGCGTTGGCCATTGCGCTGTACTTGTTGTATTGTTGAGCGATGCTGTTGCGGCGAATCTCGTAGTTTTTGCGAGTTTGGTCGAGCGATGCCTGAATGCTGTTCTGCAACTCATCCATCTGTGCAGTAATCGGGGCAACGGCAGGGCTCGTTTCCGATGCAGAACGCAGCAGTCGGTTGCGCTCAAGGGCGAGTTCATTGTATTTGTTGATGAGTTGCGAGGCACCTGCATCATTTACAATATTAGTAGGTAGAGTTTTGTAGCTGCCGGTGTTTTCAATCATTGCTTCGTTCATGCTGTTGATGAGAGCCACCTGCGTGTTGGCCTCGTGCAGTTCTTTCGAAAATTCTTCTTTGCCACCAAAGCCAGCACCACCACTCATACCCAGCGTTACGATGCCGTGGCTCTGCTTGTATGCCTGCAACTCGCTTTCCGTAGCACCCAGTTCCGCATTGATTTTCTCGAGACGAGAGTTGATGAATGCCTCGGTATTAACAGCGATTTCGTTTTTGTCTTCGTTGGCCTGACGGTTGTAGCAGACAACCAATTGGCGAAGATAGTCGGCAGCACGCTGTGGAAGCGGGTCGGTCATCACCAGTTGGGCGATGGAGTTACTTTTTGCCGACGGGCTCACACCTAAGCGACCGGCAAAGCCATAGGATGCCATCTTGGGTGACATAATCTGTACTTTGAACGTACTTCCTGGTTCGGCCGTTACGATGGAGTTCTGCGTGAAGGTCAGCGTTCCGGCAGAAATCTGGAACGATGCCGGCAACTTCGTGATGAGTTTGTTGAAAGTGTGGTTGCCATAATTACCAGAAACATGATAGCCGTCTTTTTCGACATCAATCTCGATGTTGATGACTCCCGTGATTTTCTCAAGGTGAGCCGGGTCGATATCGACAGTAATCGGCTGGTTTTGATAAAGAAGGTTGTCAGAAACCTTGCCCACGCTCTTGTAGGTGGTGTACAATTTCAGGTCGCGAACCGTTTGTTCGGCCATGAAGCGCGAGCGCAGGATTTCCATCTCGGTTTCAATGCCCGACGTGTTAGAAATCGTACCGAAATTGGTGGTGTTCATCAACGCACCCCTGCTTCTGGAACCGCTTTCCTCCTTGATGATCAGTTTGGCATAGGCCTGGTAAATCGGCGTTGTGTAACGCAGGTAGATGGCCGCCAGTCCCAAGCAGAAAATCAGCGAAAGCACGAACCACTTCCAGTTCAGGATCAGGGTTTGGTAAATTTTTTGGAAGTCAATCAATGATTTTTCTTCCTGTTCTGTTGCATTCTCAATTGCAATGTTTTTGTTTTCTTCCATATTACTTGTTTGTTCTTTATTATATTTTCAAATCAAAAATCAAATTTATCGTTTCAACCACCAATGAGTTGCAAAAGATACTGCCCATAGGCATTTTTCTGCATCGGTTGGGCGATTTCGCGGAGTTTTTCCGGCGTAATCCAGCCGTTGAGCAGGGCGATTTCCTCAAGACAGGCGATTTTCAGACCCTGACGCTTTTCGATGACTTCGATGAAGGTGCTGGCCTCGCTCAGACTGTCGTGGGTGCCAGTGTCGAGCCACGCAAAACCGCGCTGCAACTTCCGAACTTTCAGTTCGCCACGCTTCAGATATTCCTGATTGACGGTCGTGATTTCCAGTTCGCCACGCGCACTCGGCTTGATGTTCTTGGCGATTTCCACCACACTGTTCGGGTAGAAATACAGGCCGACCACGGCATAGTTCGACTTCGGCTCCTTCGGTTTTTCCTCAATGCTGAGGCAGTTGCCCTCGTCGTCGATTTCAGCCACACCGTAGCGCTCGGGGTCGTTCACGTAATAGCCGAAAACCGACGCTTTTCCGTGCTGTTCGGCATCGACGACGCTCTGGCGGAGCAGTTCGGTGAAACCGACGCCGTGGAAAATGTTGTCGCCGAGTACGAGGCAGGCGCAATCGTCGCCGATGAACTCCTCGCCGATGATGAATGCCTGCGCCAGACCGTCGGGACTGGGCTGCTCGGCATACTCAAAGCGCACACCGAAGTCGCTGCCGTCGCCCAACAGACGACGGAAACCCGGAAGGTCGTGCGGGGTCGAGATGATGAGAATCTCGCGGATGCCCGCGTTCATCAAAGCCGAGATGGGATAGTAAATCATCGGCTTGTCGAAGATCGGAATCAGCTGCTTGCTGATGCCCTTTGTGATGGGGTAGAGGCGGGTTCCTGAGCCGCCTGCCAATACAATTCCTTTCATATTTTTTGCAAATTCCGTGCAAAGGTAAGAAAAAAACATCAAAGTAAATGCAGTTTTCGCAAAAAAGTTGCTGAAATTTATGATTTTTTTATCCTAAGGTTTTTTCAAATTTATTTTGTCAATTGCTCAGATTGTTGTAATTTTGCACAGAAAAAGTTTTGTTTAACGTAAAAATTTTTGAAAAAAGAGACATGGGAATATTATCGAAACTATTCGGAAAAAAGTCCGAAGAGAAGAAAGCCGGTGGTATGGAAGACTACATGATGCTCGTTAGAGTATATTTTCAATCGGCAATAGCTTCTGAATTGGGAATCAATAATTTATCAATGTTTCCAGACTTGCGGACTTTTAAAACGACATTGCGCGTGCCGACGGTGAACAACAAACTCGGCGTGGGCGAGAAGTCGCAGTGTCGGAAGATGATGAAAGAAATTTACAAAACGGATGACGGGTTTTTCAAGGAAATCGACCAAAGCATCCGCAAGAACTGTCGGAAACTGCAAGACGTGCAAGTTTATCTGATTCAGTTCCAAGGTTTTTCGCAGGACCTGATGATGCTCACGGGCAATCTGATGAAATTCAAGTTGCGCCTGCCGTCGTTCTTCAAGAGTGCCATCTATCAGATGACCGAGAAAACTGTGGCCGACATCTTTAATAAGAACGACTACAGCGATGCCGGCGTGATGAAGACCGTCGTGGCGATTCGCCAGTACAACAAACGGCTCGGATTCTCGCAGAAATGGGTCACCGATTTCGTCTATAACGTGGTGATGCTGGCCAAGAAAGAGCCGCGCCCGACCGACGAGAAGGCTTGAAGAATGACTCGAATGAATCCTCGTAAATGAAAAAATATCAAAGAAAATTCATAAAAAATCGAAGAAAATTTGCAGGATTCATGAAAATGGACTAATTTTGTACGCAAATTGAGTAGTTGCATGGATGCAAAAGAGAAAAACGAGAAAACATTGAAGCTTTTTACGACCCGTATGAGGCAGCTGATTCTCCAGTTCACGGAAATGAAGAAGGAGAACGCAGGTTTGCGCGTGCAGGTCGCCGAGCACAATGCGCGCATCAAGGAACTTGAGGCGCAACTCTCTCAAGCAAAAAGCGACTACGAGAGTCTGAAGATGGCGAAGATGATTGAGATTTCCGACCGCGACCTCGAAGGGGCACAGAAGCGGCTGGCCAAGCTCATTCGCGACGTCAATAAGTGTATAACGCTACTGAGTGAGAAATAAAAATTCGGAGCGATGGCTGAAGAAAACAAGAAACTGAATATAAGGTTGAACCTGTATGACACCGTCATGGCGGTAAACGTGTTCCCCGAAGAGGAGGAATACTATCGCAATGCGGCCAAACTCATCAACAATACAATGAACCTCTACGTTCCTATGCTTCGCGGAAGGAAGACCGAGAAGGAAATCTTGTATGCGGCGATGCTTGACATTGCGTTGGCCCATGAGAAGATGGTGAATGTCAACGATACGGGTATCTACAATGATATTCTCGAGAAGTTAACTTCAGAAATCGAAGATGCTCTGAATGAAGATTGAGAATATTATTAAACCATTATTTAAATACAAATGATACCAATACTAATTGCAGTCGTTGCCGGCCTCGTAGTAGGCGGATTTATCGGCTATGCTGTTTTCCGTTACGTAGTGAAGGGAAAATATAATGAGATGATTGCAGCCGCCGATAAGGAGGCTGAAGTGATTAAGGAGAAAAAGCTCTTGGAGGTGCGCGAGAAGTTCCTCAACAAGAAGAGCGAACTCGAAAAAGAGGTGCAGCAGCGCAACCAGCGCATTCAGCAGAGCGAAAACAAGCTGAAGCAGCGCGAAATCTCGCTGAACCAGCGTCAGGAGGAACTCGGTCGCCGCAAACAGGAGGTGGAGCAGAACCAACAGCGCATCGATAACGAGAAGAAGTTGCTCGCCATCAAGCAGGAAGAACTCGAAAAGATGCAGAGCCAAGAGCGGGCAAAACTCGAGGAAGTGTCGGGACTGAGTGCCGACGAAGCCAAGAGCCGCCTGATTGAAAGCCTGAAAGACGAGGCTCGTACCGACGCCGCCAGTTACATCAACGAAATCGTTGACGAGGCGAAACTCAATGCCAACGCACAAGCGAAGAAAATCGTGATTCAGACGATTCAGCGCGTGGCGACAGAAACGGCCATCGAGAACAGCGTGTCGGTGTTCCACCTCGACAACGACGACATCAAAGGTCGCGTCATTGGTCGTGAAGGTCGCAACATTCGCGCTCTGGAGGCCGCCTGCGGTGTGGAACTCGTCGTCGATGATACGCCCGAGGCCATCGTCATTTCGGCTTTCGACCCGATTCGCCGCGAAATCTGCCGTCTGGCGCTTCACCAACTCGTCAGCGACGGTCGCATCCACCCCGCTCGCATCGAGGAAGTGGTGGCGAAAGTCAAGAAACAACTCGACAACGAAATCGTCGAGACGGGTAAGCGCACGGCCATCGACCTCGGTGTCCACGGCCTGCACCCCGAACTGATTCGCATCGTCGGAAAAATGAAATATCGTTCGTCCTACGGTCAGAACCTGTTGCAACACGCCCGTGAAACGGCCAACCTCTGTGCTGTGATGGCGGCTGAACTCGGTCTGAATCCGAAAAAAGCGAAACGCGCCGGATTGTTGCACGACATCGGAAAAGTGCCCGACGAAGACACCGACGATCCGCACGCCCTCTACGGAGCGAAAATCGCTGAAAAATACAAGGAGAAACCCGATATTTGCAATGCCATCGGTGCCCACCACGACGAAATGGAGATGCAGACGCTTCTCGCGCCCATCGTACAGGTGTGCGACGCCATCAGTGGTGCTCGTCCGGGTGCCCGTCGCGAGATTGTCGAGGCTTACATCAAGCGTCTGAACGACCTTGAGGCGATAGCCATGAGTTATCCGGGTGTGACGAAGACCTACGCCATTCAGGCTGGTCGCGAGTTGCGCGTCATCGTCGGTGCCGACAAGATGTCGGATGCCGAGACCGAGGCACTCAGCGGACAAATCGCATCGAAAATCCAGACTGAAATGACCTATCCGGGTCAGGTGAAGATTACCGTGATTCGCGAAACGCGGTCGGTGGCTTACGCGAAGTGATTTTTCAATCGATTCGATTGTTTCCACAATAAAAACTACGCTGATTTCGGCGTAGTTTTTTTATATGTCAGAACTTCTTTAAAGCTCAGGAAACTCGGTTTTCTGGGCTTTTATTGTTATCATTTCCATTTCGATGAGCCAACCCGGACGGCAAACCTTTCCGTGAACAATCACCCAAGGCTTTTCGGGGAAACGCTCCTCGAAAAGTTTTTTGATGGTTGTGTAGTCGGCAGGGTCGCGCAGATAGATAATCATCTGTGCAGCGTCGTCGAAACTGCAATCGGCTTCGGCGAGCAATGCCTCCACGTTCTCCCACATCCGACGGCATTGCGCCACAACATCGCCGTGATGCACGATTTCGCCCTTGTTGTCGATGCTGGCCGTGCCCGAAATGAAGACGTGGCGACGGTCGCCGTAATCCACAAAAGTGCCGCGCTCGAAGGCCACGCCGTAGTCGCTCGTGCGATTCAGATGCGTCGGCGCGTAAAGAAAGCCGATTTGTGCCTGCTGAATGCCGTCGATGGCGTAAGCGTCCATCTGTGCAAGTACCTGCGCGTCGGCCTGACGACCTCCGATGCCCGTGCTGGCGATGAAATGGGTTTGGTCGGTGAGGTTTTGCGTGGCGAAAACCTCGTTTCGCGCTTTTACTACTCCCGCGTAATTCAAATCAACCTCATTCACGAAAAACCACGTGCGAACGCAGTTGTCGGCGAGCGAAACGCCCTCGTTTTCAAGGTGTTGGACATAGTTTTCAAGCAAAATTCTGGTCTGCGTCTCCGAATTTTCCGACGTGTCACAGGCATTGGCCAGCCACAAATGGCGATAGGCTCCGTGACGCGCCTCGAAAAGGCCATTTTCAAGCCGTTTCCGCTCCATGTTCGTCGTCAGATACACCCAAAAGGCCAACTTCGTGCCGTTGAGTGGCGGCTGTTGGATGATGCTCACGGCGCAGTCGGTCGATTCCGTTTCGCGAGTCGTCAGCAGTTCGATTTGGTTGCTTGCATCGCTCAGGAAATAGCGCTTAAACACAGGCTTGGCACCACTTGTCAGGCTGTTTTTCGCCTCGTTGTATGCCGAGAAAATCGCCTCCAGTTGCTCGCGATACGGTAGCATCGGATTCGTAACGCTCAGCACGAGGTGGAATTCCTCGACCTCCATGCCGCCGTTGAAACCGAAAATCTTTGCTTCGGCATTGTCAAATGTCAGAATTTTGTGCATAAAAACGTCATTTTGCCTGCAAAGATACATATTTTTTATGAAGAAAGTCGATGATTTTTTGAAAATTCTGCGTGTATTCCCAAAAAATTTCGTAAATTTGCACGGAAAAACGAAATCGAATGATTTTTGACGGAAAAATTACAAAAAAAACGATATGGATATGACCAAACGCTTATTGAATTTTTTGGATGCTTCGCCGGTGAATTTCCTCGCGGTGAAGAACCTTGTTGACGAGTTGGAAAAGGCTGGTTTCAAGCGAATTGACGCGCAAAAACCGCTCGGTAAAGTGAAGGCTGGCGACAAATTGTACGTCACGAAGAACGACTCGGCGGTTTTCGCCTTTGAAATCGGTAAGAAACCGCTTGCCGACGCTGGTTTTCACATGATTTGTGCGCACTCGGACTCGCCGACGTTCCGCATCAAGCCGAATGCCGAGATGCAGTGCGAGGGCGGCATCGTGAAACTGAACACGGAGGTCTATGGCGGTCCGATTATGTCCACGTGGTTCGACCGTCCGCTGACCGTTGCCGGTCGTGTCATTTTGAAGGGCAAGGACGCGATGAATCCCGTGACGAAACTCATCCACGTGAAGCGTCCGCTGATGCAAATCAGCAACCTCGCCATCCATTTCAACCGTCAGGTGAACGACGGCGTGAAACTCAGCAAACAGAAGGACGTGTTGCCGATTTTGGGCATCATCACCGACGAAATGGAGAAGGGCAACCTGCTCATCAACCTGATTTGCAAGGAGTTGAAGGTGAAGAAGGCCGACATTCTCGACTTCGACCTCTATCTCGCCGATACGCAGCCAGCCTGCACGTTCGGCATTCACGACGAATTCATTTCCTCGGGCCGTCTCGACGACCTTTCGATGGCTTTCGCCGGTTTGGAGGCGCTGTTGGCATCGCCGAAGTCCGATGTGACGAAGGTTTTGGCCATTTTCGACAACGAGGAGACGGGGTCGCAGACGAAACAAGGTGCCGGAAGTCCGTTCCTCGCGACGATGTTGAAGCGAATCGCATGGGCGCAGAGCGGCACGGAAGAGGCTTTCTATCAGGCCGTCGAGCGTGCGTTTATGATTTCTGCCGACAATGCCCACGCTTGGCATCCGAACTACAGCGAAAAATACGACCCGACGAACCATCCCGTGCTCGGCGGTGGTCCAGTCATCAAGTTCAATGCCTCGCAGAAATACGCCAGCGACGCCCTTTCTGCCGCGATTTTCGCCAGTCTGTGTGAGAAGGCAGGCGTGCCCTGTCAGCGATTTGTGAACCACAGCGACGTAGCCGGCGGTAGCACGTTGGGCAACATCCTCGCCTCGTCGATTCCCCTTCGCGGTGTCGATATGGGCAATGCCATCCTCGCGATGCACAGTTGTCGCGAGACGGGCAGCGTGGCCGACCATCATTATAGCGTGAAGGTTTTCACCGAGTTTTTCAAGTAATTTTCGAGCAAAATCGAGTGGAAATCGACCCGAAATCGAATTAACTTCAAATTTTTAACAATATGAACTTCAAACAAACATTAATGACATTGGCTTTTACAACCATGATGATGCCGACATTTGCCGCACTTTCAGAGGGTGGGGCACCAGATGGAAATCCGCTGTTGCAGTCGAGTGGACTGACTTTCGACGCGCCCGACTTCAGCAAAATCAAGGAAACTGACTATCTGCCGGCCATTGAGTATGCGATTCAGCAAAATCGCGAGGAAATCAACAACATCGTGAACAACAAGAAGAAACCGACCTTCGAAAACACGATTCTGGCACTTGAAAAGAGCGGCGTGCTGCTCGACAAAGTCACCAACGTGCTCTACGGACTGACGAGTGCTCACAAAACGCCCATCATCGCCGAGGCCGAGAGAAAATCGACCCCGATGCTGACCGAGTTGAGCAACGAAATCAATTTCAACGAGAAGCTTTTCGAGCGCATCAAGTACGTCTATGACAAGGAATACAAGAAACTCAAGGGCGAGGACAAGAAACTGACCGAGGTCGTTTACAAGCGTTTCGTGCGCTCGGGTGCGCTGCTCACGGGCGAGAAGAAGGAACGCATGAAACAAATTAACCTGCGCATCGCCGAATTGCAGCAGCAGTGGGGCGATATGCTGCCCGAAGCCACCAACTCGTCGATGGTCTGGGTGAACAGCGAGAAGGAACTCGCCGGACTCAGCGATGCAGACATCGCACAATGCAAGAAAGACGCTGAAAGTCGTGGTGGCAAGGCACCTTACTGCATTGTCATCAGCAACACCACGCAGCAGGCCATCTTGACGAATCTCGACAACCGCAACCTGCGCAAACGCGTCTATGAGGCTTCGCGTCATCGTGCCGACGGCACACGACAGTTCAGCACGTTCGACATTGTGGCCGAAATCGCCAAACTTCGCGCCGAGGCAGGCGAACTGATGGGTTATCAGAACTACGCCGCCTATTCGCTTGAGAAAACGATGGCGAAAACGCCCGAAAACGTCTATTCTTTCTTGAAACAACTCATCAAAGAATACACCCCGAAGGCTGAGGCCGAAACGAGGGAAATCGAGAATTTCGCCCGCAAGACGATGGGCAACGACTTCCAGTTGCAGCCCTACGACCGTTTCTATTACTCGGCGAAGATGAAGCAGGAGAAATACAACCTTTCCGACGACGAAATCAAGCCGTATTTCGACATCGACAGCGTGGTGATCAACGGTGTTTTCTACGCCGCCAACCGCGCCTATGGCCTGACTTTCAAGGAGCGCAAAGACCTTCCGACCTATCATCCCGATATGAAGGTGTATGAGGTTATCGACAAGGACGGCACGACGATGGCGCTGTTCTACCACGACTATTTCCGTCGTCCGACGAAGCGCGGTGGTGCGTGGATGAGCGCGTTCGCAAAGCAAAGCGGTTTGCGCAACCAGAAGCCCGTCATCTACAACGTCTGCAACTACGCGAAAGCACCCGAAGGACAGCCCACGCTCATCACTTGGGACGAGGTCGAAACGCTGTTCCACGAGTTCGGACACGCCCTGCACGGAATGTTGTCGAACTGCAAGTACAACACGCTCAGCGGAACAGCTGTGGCACGCGATTTCGTGGAAATGCCCTCGCAGTTCAACGAGTCGTTTGCGACCATTCCCGAAATCTTTGAAAATTATGCGAAGCACACCGAAACCGGTGCTCCGATGCCTGCCGAACTGAAAGAAAAGATGCTGACGAGCATCAAGTTCCATTCGGCCTATTCGTTGGGTGAAAACCTCGCGGCGACCTGCCTCGACCTCGCTTGGCACATGCTCAAATCCGACGAAGTGCCCACCGCCGAGCAAGCACCCTGCTTTGAAACCAAGGCATTGAAGGAAATCGGCTTGCTCAACGACCAGATTCCGCCGCGCTATTCGACCTCGTACTTCAACCACGTTTGGGGTGGAGGCTATGCCGCAGGCTATTACAGCTACCTCTGGACTGAGGTTCTGGCCGTGAACATCGCCGACTATTTCGAGAAGCACGGAGCATTGGACCCCGCAGTCGGACAGGCATTCCGCGATAAAATCCTGAGCCGTGGCAACACGAAGGACCAGATGGAGATGTTCACCGATTTCACAGGCATGAAATCGCCCGACGCATCGGGTCTGCTCAAAGCAAGAGGACTATAGTTCATTTTATGTTTCACTTATAAAAAAGGTATTAAGATGATTTATTCAACAGAAGTAAAGAACATGTGCAGCGTCTGCAAAGGCGCCTATCATGGGCCTGCACCCATCCCCGAGGAGGGCAAATGGATTCAGGCAAAGGAGATTAAGGACATTTCGGGATACACGCACGGCATCGGCTGGTGCGCACCTCAGCAGGGTGCTTGCAAACTGTCGTTGAACGTGAAAGACGGCATCATCGAGGAGGCGCTCGTCGAAACCATCGGTTGCACGGGTATGACTCACTCGGCTGCCATGGCCAGCGAGATTCTGCCGGGCAAGACACTGCTCGAAGCACTGAACACCGACCTCGTTTGCGACGCCATCAACACCGCCATGCGCGAACTTTTCAAGCAAATCGTCTATGGACGCACGCAGAGTGCCTTCTCGGAGGGCGGTCTGCCCATCGGCGCAGGTCTGGAAGACCTCGGTAAGGGACTTCGTTCGCAGACGGGTACGCTCTACGGCACCCGTGCCAAGGGTACGCGCTATCTGGAACTCACCGAGGGCTACATCACCAAGCAGTTCCTCGACGAAAACAACGAGGTTTGCGGTTACGAGTACGTTCACCTCGGCAAAGTCATGGAAGCCATCAGGGGCGGTATGGATGCCAACGAGGCGATTCAGAAGAACACCGGCACCTACGGTCGCACGACTGAGGAGCAGGGTGCAGTGAAAGCAATTGACCCACGTAAAGAATAAGGAGGATACGACTATGATTAGAAAAGTAAGTTTTGAAAGTCAGGAACGCCGTATCGACCAGGTTCTTGCGGCGTTGAAAGAGAATGGCATCAACAGTATTGAAGAGGCCAATGAGATTTGTGAAAAGGCAGGCGTTGACCCTTACCAGATGTGTGAGGACACGCAGCGCATCTGCTTCGAAAATGCAAAATGGGCATACGTTTGCGGTGCTGCCATCGCCATCAAGAAGGGCGTGAAGACCGCTGCCGACGCTGCCGAGGCCATCGGAATCGGTTTGCAGGCATTCTGCATCCCCGGTTCTGTAGCCGACGACCGTAAGGTTGGTATCGGTCATGGTAACCTGGCTGCCCGTCTGCTCCGCGAGGAGACTGAGTGCTTCGCCTTCCTGGCTGGTCACGAGTCTTTCGCTGCTGCCGAGGGTGCCATCAAAATCGCTGAAATGGCCAACAAGGTTCGTCAGAAACCGCTTCGCGTCATTCTGAACGGTCTTGGCAAGGACGCTGCCCAGATTATCAGCCGCATCAATGGCTTTACGTATGTGCAGACCCAGTTCGACTACTTCACGGGCGAACTGAAGGTGGTGAAGGAAGTGCCTTACGGCAAGAATCCGAGCCGCCTGAAGGTGAACTGCTACGGTGCCGACGATGTGCGCGAGGGCGTGGCAATTCTGTGGAAGGAGAACGTCGATGTCTCGATTACGGGTAACTCGACCAACCCCACTCGCTTCCAGCACCCCGTTGCAGGTACTTACAAGAAAGAGCGCGTGCTCGCTGGCAAGCCCTACTTCTCGGTGGCTTCCGGTGGTGGCACAGGTCGCACGCTGCACCCCGACAACATGGCTGCCGGTCCCGCTTCCTACGGTATGACCGACACGATGGGTCGTATGCACAGCGACGCTCAGTTCGCCGGTTCGTCGAGCGTTCCCGCCCACGTTGAAATGATGGGCTTCCTCGGCATGGGTAACAACCCGATGGTGGGTGCTACTGTCGGTGTCGCCGTGGCGATTGACCTTGCGCTGAATAAGAAGTAATTTTATTCCTCTTTCAATCAAAAAGCCTCGCTAATCAGCGAGGCTTTTTTTGTTACACTTCAAAATCAAAACAACTTCGTTGCACCGTGTAGGGACGAACTTTCTTGTCCGCCACTGCCACGTGGTCGGGGTTCATCGCGTAAGCCCGCAGTGCCTCCTCGCTTTCCAGCGTGCTGTCGAGCATCACATCGGCATTCGATGATGCCAAACGACCGTCGATGTGGACTTTTACGTCAATTAGGCCGGGCACTTTGCCGACAAGTCCTTCCAAACCTTCTTTGATGCCGATTTTCACTTCTCGCATCATGTCTTTCGATAATTTTGGATCTAATGTCCAAAGAATCACGTGTTTCACCATAACTTCATTCTTTAAAAATTTCTGCAAAAGTAGTAAATATTTTTGTTTTTTTTGACTGCAGTTTGTCAAATTATTTCGGGTCGAACGTGACGATTTCCTGCAAGCGGATGTCGTCTGACGCGGCTCCGAGCATGATTTTGAATGTTCCTGCTTCAAATTTTTCGCGCATCTGGGCGTCGATGATGCTCAAATCGGCCTTTGTCAGCGTAAATTCCACGCGACGGGTCGCTCCCTTCGGAATCATCACGCGACGGAAGGCTTTGAGTTGCTTCACTGGCTGCACCACCGAGGCAATTTCGTCGCGAACGTAGAGTTGCACAACTTCCTCGCCATCGTAATCGCCGGTGTTTGTCACGTCGCATGAGATTTTGATGTCGTTTCCTTTCGCGATTTGCAGGTTTTCGTACTTGAAAGTGGTGTATGACAGACCGAAACCGAAGGCATAGAGCGGCTTGGCCGACATTTCCACATAGTCGTGCGGAAGTGGGGCTCGTTTGTTGTAATAGACGGGCAGTTGACCGATGCTGGCAGGCACGGAAACAGGCAATCGTCCGGCAGGGTTGTAGTCGCCGAAAAGCACGTCGGCAAGGGCTTTTCCGCCCTCTTGACCCGGGTAGTAGGCCGTGAGCAGGGCATCGGCGTGTTCGGCAGCCCACGATTTGTCGAGCGGACGGCCTTCGATGTAGATGACGACGAGTGGTTTTCCCGTTTTTTTCAGTGCTTCAAGCAGGCGATTTTGATGGCCGAGCAGCGAAAGGGTGGCGCGGTCGAAGCCTTCACCGCAGTCCATATCGGAAATTCGGGTGTTCGACCCCGTTGATTCGGTGGTGGCAGCGCCGGTTTCCTTGTACGAAGTCTTGAAATCGCGGGCACTCGAACCGCCCACTACTGCGATGACCACGTCGGCACTTTCTGCGGCTTTGACGGCTTCGGCGATGTTGCTTTCGGTGGTGTCGCGGACAGCGCAGCCTTTGATGTAGAGGGTGTTGGGTGTTAGGTGGTTGGTGTTGGGTGTTAGGTGGTTGGTGTTAGTCGATGAGAGTTTCTCGCGGATGCCTTCGAGCACGGTCGTCACGTTGTCGTCGGCCTGCGGGGCGGTGTAGTCGCCAAGTTGGTTGTATTGGTTGTCGGCATTCGGTCCGACGACGAGAATTTTCATTCCCGAATTTTGTGTCGAAGCATTTTTCAAAGGTAAAATTCCATCGTTTTTCAACAATGTAATCGAGGCGCGGGCGACATCGAGGGCAATTATCTTGTTTTCCGTCGTTCTTACCTCTTTTTTCGCGATTTTCGGGTCGGTATATGGGTTTTCAAAGAGTCCCATCTCGAATTTCAGTCGCAAAATTCGTTCGCAAGCGCGGTCGATATATGGTTCCAGATCCCGAAGTTCATCATTCTTTAACTCCATAACTCCTTCACTCCACAACTTCTGAATCTTCCCATACGCATTTGCTCCGAGGTCGGCATCTACACCGGCTTTCAACGCCATCGTGCCAGCCTCTCGATTGTCGCGAGCGACGCGCATACCGGCGATTCCGTCGATGCTAAAAAGGTCGCTGACCACGAAACCACGGAATTTCCACTGATTGCGAAGCACCTCCGTCAGCAGATACTCGTTGCTCGTGCAGGGAATGCCGTCGCAGGAATTGTAACTGGTCATCACCGAGAGTGCACCGGCCTCGATCGCCTTGCGAAACGGCGGTAAGAAATGTTGGTGAAGTTCCATCGGGCCGAGCACAGTCTGGTTGCCGTTTTGTCCGCCTTCGGTGGTGCCGTAAGCGATGAAATGCTTCAGCGTGGCAAGCGTGGAATAGGGCTTTGAGAGGTCGCCACCGCCCAGTCCGCGCACCATCGCAGCACCGAGTTCGCCCGTGAGAACGGGGTCTTCGCCAAAGGATTCCTCGACACGCGACCAACGCGGATCGCGCGACAAATCGAGCACGGGACCGTAACTGATATGGCCGCCCTGCAAGCGAATTTCCTTGCCAATGACCTCGCCGGCACGCTCCAAAAGTTCAGGCGACCACGTGGCAGCCATGCCCAAACCCGTCGGAAAAACGGTCGTTCCGATGGCCATGTGTCCGTGTGGTGCTTCCTCGGCCAGAAACAGCGGAATGCCCAGTCGTGTGTGCTCCTTGACGTATTTTTGCAGGGCATTTCCAGCCATCGCCGCCAATTCGGGTGTCAGACCGTTTTCGAGCGATTTCTGCGTCCACGGGTCGGCGCGATAAGTCGCCCACAACATTCCGATGTTCCCCTCGGCAATGTCTTTTTTGAACGATTCCGACGGCACAGGAACCCTTCTCTTCCCTTTCACTCCCCTTACACTTCCCTTTTCTTCCCTTATCTCATAATAATTCCACGCCATCGTGCAGCGCAACTGCCCGATTTTTTCCTCCATCGTCATCCGACTCATCAGGTCGCGCAGTCGTTCTTCGATGGGCAGGGAAGCGTTCTGATAGGGTAGTACAACGGTCTTTTTCTTCGCTGCAAATGCTGTGACAGCCAAGCAGCCAAACAATGTCAGCAGAGTTTTTCTCATCATTTTTTTTCGTTTTCAGACAATTTTAATGACCCAACACGTTGTCGTAATGTTCCAGATATTCGCTCGCGCCATTCGGAGCGTAGAAAGCACCTAACTCGTTGATACACAGCGGTCCGCGACTTTCTTCGAAACGGATTCGAAGGCGTTTCGTGGCGATGGGTTTGAAGCGCAGCAATCGCTTGTAGCCGATGGTTGTCGTGGCCTCGCCAACGTTGAGCGGCAGCCATTTTTTGCCGTCTTGATACTCGATGGCGAATTTCTTCACACGCTGACCCAGCGGAATGTATTCGCCGAGCATCAAACGGTTGATTTTCTGCGATTTTTTCAACGAAATTTCCAGCGTGGCAGTCGTTACACCGTCTTCCGTCGCCCAAAACGTATCGAAAATTCCGTCGGTCAGATTTTTCACGGAAAAAGCTTTTTCACGTGTGTTTGAAGCCTTGACGGAAGCATTTTTCAGCAGATTCGTTTTCAATTCTTCCGAAATCTGACGATGGAAATCGACGGCATGGGCCGAGTCGGTCGGATGAATCAAACCCTCTTTATCGACCGGGAAATTCAGCAGGAAAGTGCCGTTGTGACCAACGCTGCGGTAGTACAAATCGACCAAATGCTCGACGCTTTTCACCTTCGTGTCCTCGCTCTCGTGGTAGAACCATCCCGGACGAATCGACGTGTTGCACTCGGCCGCCACCCACGCATCGCCGTCGGCGTGACCGCTCTGCAATTCCTTGAAACGCTCGTAGCCCGGATAGACTTCTTTGATGCGCAGGAACGACCAGTTCGTCGCGTCGGCGTAGCCTTTTTCATTGCCCACCCAGCGGCATCCAGGACCTCCATCGCTGAAAATCACGGCCTTCGGCTGCAATTCTCCAACCATTTTCCACGCGCGCGGGTAATTGTAATAGGTGCTGCGGTCGATTTTTCGTGTTTCACGCGCTCCGCCATACCAGCCGTCGCCGCCGTTGGCTCCATCGAACCAAACCTCGAACAATTCGCCATACTGCGTGAGCAACTCGTGTAACTGCGCATAGAAATATTCCACGTAGAGCGGTGTGCCGTAGAAAGCCTGATGGCGGTCCCACGGTGAGAGGTAGAGACCGAGTTTCAACCCGTGTTTCTGGCATGCCGCTGCCAGTTCGCCGACGATGTCGCCCTTTCCGTCTTTGTAGGGCGTGTTGCGCACGCTGTAGTCGGTGAATTTCGTTGGCCAAAGGCAAAATCCGTCGTGGTGCTTCGCCGTGAGGATGATGCCCTTCATACCCGCCTTTTTACATACCCGTGCCCACTGTTCGCAGTCGAGTCGCGTCGGGTTGAACGACTCCAACGGTGCGTCGCCATAGCCCCATTCGCGGTCGCCGAAGGTGTTCGGTCCGAAATGGATGAATGCATAGGTTTCCAACTGCTGCCATGCCACTTGGCTTGCGCTTGGCAGGGGTGCTATCGGCGTTGGCTGAGCCAGCGATAGGGTTGCGGACAGCAGTGCTGTTCCGAGAAAAAGGAAAAATCGATGTTTCATATTATTCTTCAATATTTTAAAATTCTCTGCAAATTTAATAAAAACTTTGGATTTTTTCCCGATAAATTCGTATTTTTGCAGCAGAAATTTATATTTTTGAAAAAATCGAACAAAATCATGCGAAAAAACATCATCATCGCCGTGTTTGTCGCCCTTTTCGCGCTCACGGCAAACGCACAGGAAGGTCTGAAGAGAGTGTATAACGAGCAAATCGACCCGCTCGAGCAAATCGATGCGGCGCTTTTGCAGGCGAAGTCCGAAGGAAAGTTCGTCATCGTGCAGTTGGGCGGAAACTGGTGTCCGTGGTGCTTGCGCTTCGCCGATTTCATCACCAACAACGAGGAAATCAGCCAACTCGTCGCCCAGAATTTCGTCTATATCCACGTGAACTACCATCCGCGCAAGTCGAAAGAGGCAGGCAAGGCCGAGCAAACCGCCGAACTGCTGAAGCGACTAGGCAATCCCACCCGTTTCGGTTTCCCCGTGATGGTCGTGCTCGATGAAACTGGCAAAGTGCTTCACCTGCAAGACTCCGGCTATTTGGAGGAGGGTAAGACCTACGACCCCAAAAAGGTGCTGAGTTTCTTCAAAAATTGGACGCCGAAGGCTGTGAAGGGTGAGTGAAAACGATTGAAATGAGAGCGACCCAGATAACGCTTCTGCCGCTTGAAAAAGCCGACCGACAGCAGTTCATCCTCGATAATCAGGAGGCTTTTCGATACGGTGCCACCGAGGAATTCGGAATGCGCGACAACCATTTCGAGGAAGACGGTGAAATCATCTCTCGCGAAACCATTGAGCGTGCCATCGACGAGCCAAATGCCGAGGTCTATCGCATTGTCAGCGACGGGCAGAAAGTCGGCGGAGTCGTGTTGAGAATCGACCTAGAACGGCGATTGGGAGAACTGCAATTGCTGTTCGTCTCGCCCCACGTCCACAGTCGTGGCATCGGTTATTCTGCTTGGTGCGAGGTGGAACGGATGCATCCTGAAATCCGCATCTGGGAGACCCATACGCCCTATTTCGAGAAGCGCAACATTCATTTTTATGTCAATCGTTGTGGCTTCCACATCGTCGAGTTCTTCAACGCCCATCATCCCGACCCTCACGACCCCGATTCTCACGGTGATGACAACGACGGGATGTTCCGATTTGAGAAAGTGATGGACCATCTATCATAGCAAAAAATCTAATGAAAAATCATAAAAAATATTCGCAATGAAAAAAAACAATCGATTCAGTTTTGTGGCGGTTGCGGTGACAATGACGGCTTTGTTCGCGGTGTCGTGCAACCAATCGGAGAAGGCGGACGACGGCGCAATGCCGCAGATTCGCGTGGGAGTTTTCAATGGTAACGGCGGGGCGCAAACCTGCGTGTGGGAGGCGTTTGCGGCGTGTTCGCTCGACGGTGACATGGCCGTGCGCTACGTGACGACGGCCGACATCGCTGCCGGCGCGTTGGACTCGCTCGACGTCATTGTGGTGCCGGGCGGTGGCGGAACGCGGCAGTATCAGAACCTCGGCGAAGAGAATGTCCGTCGGATTCAGGAATTTGTGCGTCAGGGCGGTGGTGCTGTGGGAATTTGTGCCGGAGCCTACCTTTTTTCAAATACACCCGAATATTCGTGTCTGGCGATGAACGGTGCAAAGGCCATCGACATTGAGCACGACAATCGCGGACACGGCATCGTGGGCTTCTCGCTCACGGAAGAGGGCAAGAAAATTTTCGGCGAATATGCCAATTTAGACACGCTTTTCTGTATGTATTACGAAGGTCCCGTGTTCGTGGCTGCGCCCGACGATTCCGTGAAATACGTCGAATTTGCCACGATGCTGAGCGATGTGCACGAAGAGGGTGGGGCACCGTCGAATATGACGAATAACCGACCTTTCTTCATCGGGAATCGCTACGGAAAAGGAAAAGTTTTCTCGTCGATTGCCCATCCCGAATCCACCGCTGGAAAAATGTGGATGATTGCGCGAATGGTGCGCTGGACGCAAACGGCCGACGACGATGATTCTTTGCAGAAAATGGTTGAAAATCAATCGTTTTCGAAGCATCAAGACTTGAAAAATGCCGATTTGGTCAATCGCGAGATTCTGATGACCGTTGCCGACCTGAAAACCGAGGCCGACTACTTCAAAAAACTCGTGTATGGCACTGAAAACGAGAAAATCGAGGCTCTCGAATGGCTGAAAGCACACCAGTCGTGGGACGCGAAACGCTGGATTCAGGGTGCACTTTTCGACGGAAGCGCGAAAGTTCGTGCCGCCGCTGCGAAATACATCGCCGACATCCATTATTTCACCTTCGTGAAGGATGTTCGCGCCGCCTACGAAGCCGAAACCGACGCTGAGGCGAAGAAAATCATCGGCGAAAGCCTCGAAAAAATGCTCGATTTGTCACAGAAAACTCAATAAAATCGTATGATTTCATTCTTGATTGCCGTTTGTGCGCTGGTGGTCGGCTATTTCGTCTATGGTCGATTCGTGGAACGAGTTTTCGGCCCTGACGACCGTCCGACACCTGCCTATACCAAGGCCGACGGTGTGGATTTCATCGCGTTGCCCGGATGGAAAATTTTCATGATTCAGTTTCTGAACATTGCCGGCACGGGGCCGATTTTCGGTGCCATCATGGGAGCGTGGTATGGTCCGATTGCCTATCTGTGGATTGTTTTCGGCTGTATTTTCGCAGGTGCCGTCCACGACTACCTGAGCGGAATGCTCTCGATTCGTCATGGTGGAATAGGGCTGCCCGAACTCGTCGGCCACTTTCTCGGAATGAACACGAAGCGCGTCATGCTGCTGTTTTCGGTGTTTATGCTTGTGATGGTCGGCGCGGTTTTCGTCTATAGTCCAGCCATCATTTTGCAAAGCATCTGGGGCACGAAACAACTGTGGATTGTCGTGATTTTCGCCTATTACATCATCGCCACGATGCTTCCCATCGACAAAATCATTGGAAAAATCTATCCTTTGTTTGCTTTTTCGATGCTGTTCATGGCATTGGCTCTGTTCGTCGGCCTTTTAGTGAAACAACCGACGATTCCCGAACTGTGGAGCGACCTGTCAGCCGCCAATCTGAACCCGAATCCGGCATGGCTCGGCAACGATTCTTTCATTGCGAACAACCCCATTTTCCCCTGCCTTTTCATCACGATAGCCTGCGGAGCCATCAGCGGTTTTCACGCGACGCAAAGTCCTTTGATGGCGCGTTGCATGAAGTCGGAGCGGTGGGGGCGACCGATTTTCTACGGCGCGATGATCACCGAAGGCATTGTTGCGCTCATCTGGGCGACCGTTTCTATGTATTTCTTCTACTACGGCGGTTGGCAGGAAGTGGTGAGTCCCGAGGTGGCAGCGGCGTTTCAAGCGCAAGCCGAGGGCGGAAAAACACTCGTGCAATACTTCAATGCGCCGACCGTCGTCGGATTCGTTTGCGTGAATTGGCTGGGCGTGTTCGGTGGCATTTTGGCGATGCTCGGCGTGGTGGCAGCCCCGATTACCAGTGGCGACACGGCATTACGCTCAGCCCGCCTCATCGTTGCCGAGTTCATCGGCCTCGACCAGCGATCGGTGCGCCGTCGTTTGTATGTCTGCATCCCGTTGTTCGCTGTCGCCACCTTGCTGTTGCTGTGGCAGATGAACAATCCCGACGGTTTCAACATCATTTGGCAGTATTTCGGATGGGGCAACCAGACCCTCTCCGTCTTCACGCTGTGGACGCTGACGTTCTATCTCGCCCAAAGCCGCAAACCCTATTGGATAACACTGATTCCCGCCCTGTTCATGACATTTGTCAGCTCGACCTTCCTCCTCGTCTCGAAACAAGCCCTCGGCTTTTCTTCCGAGGTTTCCTACGCGGTCGGTTTCGTCGTGCTGATGGTTGCCGTCGGGTGGTTTGGATGGTGGAAGAGGAAGAGTTTCTAAAAAATGATTTGAAAATATGACCGATTTTTTCATCATTAAAAATAAAAATCGTACCTTTGCAAAAATTTGACTATGGAACAGCAATATCCATCGGCATTATTGGAGCGGGCAGTTGCGGAATTTGCAAAACTGCCAGGCATCGGGCGGAAAACGGCGTTGCGTCTGTCGTTGCACCTGTTGCGGCGGCAGACGGCGGACGTGGAGGCCTTCGGCGAGTCGATTGTGCGGCTGAAACGCGAGGTGAAATACTGTCGCGTGTGCCACAACATCAGCGACGGCGAGGTGTGCCCGATTTGCAGCGACCGACGGCGCGACGGCTCGCAGATTTGCGTCGTGGAGAACATTCAGGACGTGATGGCGGTGGAGAATACGCAGCAGTTCAACGGCCTCTACCACGTGCTCGGCGGCATCATTTCGCCGATGGATGGACTCGGGCCTGCCGACCTTGAAATCGACTCGCTCGTCAGTAGGGTGGAGCAGGGCGGCATCGACGAGGTGATTCTCGCACTGAGTTCGACGATGGAGGGTGACACGACGAATTTCTACATCTCGCGCCGACTGGCTCACACGGGCGTGCGCCTGAGCGTCATCGCAAGGGGCATCAGCGTGGGCAACGAACTGGAATACACCGACGAGGTGACGCTCGGACGCTCGATTCTGAATCGGACACCACTTAACAATTAACTCAAATAATTTTCCGAATAAACAATGAAGAAAAAACCGACAAAAGTACTTGTGTTAGGAAGCGGCGCCTTGAAAATCGGGCAGGCCGGAGAGTTTGACTATTCTGGTTCTCAGGCTCTCAAGGCCCTGCGTGAAGAGGGAATTGCCTCTGTTCTCGTCAATCCCAATATCGCCACGATTCAGACCTCTGAAGGTATTGCTGACGAAGTGTATTTTTTGCCTGTCAACACGCATTTCGTGACAGAGGTCATCAAGAAAGAGCGTCCTGACGGCATTATGTTGGCTTTTGGCGGTCAGACGGCGCTGAACTGCGGAACGGAACTCTACCAAAAAGGCATTTTGGAGGAATACGGCGTAGAGGTCATGGGAACTTCCGTGGAAACTATCATGTACACCGAAGACCGCAACCTGTTCGTGAAAAAACTGGATGAAATTCAGTTGAAAACACCCATCAGCAAGGCCGTCGAGAATATGGACGACGCTTTGAAGGCTGCTCGCGAAATCGGTTTCCCGATTATGATTCGCTCGGCCTACGCGCTGGGAGGTCTTGGTTCTGGCATTTGCAAGGATGAAAAGTCGTTTTGTGATTTGTCAGAAAGTGCTTTCACGTTTGCGCCGCAAATTTTGGTCGAGGAATCGCTGAAAGGCTGGAAAGAGATAGAATTTGAGTGTATCAGGGATGCCAACGACCACTGTTTCACGGTGGCTTCGATGGAAAATTTCGACCCATTGGGCATCCACACGGGCGAATCGATTGTGGTCGCCCCCATTTGTTCGCTGACCGACGAGCAAGTGAAAATGTTGCAAGACATCACAACCCGATGCGTGCGCCATCTTGACATCGTGGGCGAGTGTAACATTCAGTTCGCTTTCAATGCCGAGACAAACGACTACCGCATCATCGAAGTCAATGCGCGGCTTTCTCGTTCTTCCGCCCTTGCGTCGAAGGCGACAGGCTATCCGCTGGCTTTCGTCGCCGCCAAAATCACCCTGGGTTACACGCTCGACCAAATCGGCGAAATGGGAACGCCCAATTCCGCTTATGTGGCTCCGCAACTCGACTATATGATTTGCAAGATTCCGCGTTGGGACCTGACGAAATTCTCTGGTGTGAGCCGTCTGATTGGCTCATCGATGAAGTCGGTCGGCGAAATCATGTCGATTGGTCGCTCTTTTGAGGAGATGATTCAAAAGGGTTTGCGAATGATTGGGCAGGGGATGCACGGATTTGTGGGCAACGACCACACGAAATTTGAAAATCTCGACGAGGAACTCTCGAATCCGACTGACCTGCGAATTTTCGCCATTGCACAGGCACTGGAAGAAGGCTATAGCGTGCAGCGCATCGAGGAATTGACGAAAATCGACGTTTGGTTCCTTGAGCGGCTGAAAAATATCGTCGATTTGAAAAAACGGCTCATGGAATTCAATCGATTGGAAGACATTCCCAACGATTTCCTCCGTGAAGTGAAGGTTGCTGGATTCAGCGACTTCCAGATTGCCCGTTTTGTGCTGAAACCCGAGAACAGCAATATGTTCAAGGAGAATCTGATGGTTCGCAAACACCGCAAAAAACAGCAGATTTTGCCTGCCGTGAAGCGCATCAACACTGTTGCCAGTGAGCATCCCGAACTGACGAACTACCTCTACATGACCTATGCTGCCGAGGGTCACGACATCGAATATTATCCCAACAGCAAGTCGGTGGTTGTGTTGGGTTCGGGTGCCTATCGCATCGGGTCGAGCGTGGAATTCGACTGGTGTTCGGTGAATGCCATCAACACGGCCCACAAACTCGGCTACAAGTCGATTATGATCAACCACAATCCCGAGACCGTTTCCACCGACTACGACATCTGCAACCGCCTTTATTTCGACGAACTGACGCTGGAGCGCGTGCTCGACGTGATTGACCTCGAACAGCCGCACGGAACGATTGTCAGCGTGGGCGGCCAGATTCCCAACAACCTCGCGATGAAACTATATAAACAAGGTGTTCCCATTTTGGGTACGTCGCCCGTGGACATCGACCGTGCAGAGAATCGCGACAAATTTTCGGCCATGCTCGACAAACTCGGTGTCGCACAACCGGCATGGCGTGCGCTGACCTCGCTCGACGACATCAAGGATTTCGTCGACGAAGTGGGATTCCCCGTGCTCGTCCGACCGTCATACGTGCTTTCTGGTGCGGCGATGAATGTCTGTTACGACTACGAGGAACTGGAACGCTTCCTGAAAATGGCCACCGAGGTGTCGAAGGACTATCCCGTCGTGGTGAGCCAGTTCATGCAGGAAACGAAGGAAATTGAGTTCGACGCGGTGGCAGACAAGGGCGAAATCGTGGAGTATGCCATCAGCGAACATATCGAGTATGCCGGCGTCCATTCCGGCGATGCCACGATGGCTTTCCCAGCGCAGAACATCTATTTCTCGACCATTCGTCAAATCAAGAAAATCGCGCGCAAGATTGCCGCCGAATTGAACATCAGTGGCCCGTTCAACATCCAGTTCTTGGCTAAAAACCGCGATGTGAAGGTCATCGAGTGTAATTTGCGAGCCAGTCGTTCCTTCCCCTTCGTGTCGAAGATTCTGAAGCATAATTTCATTGAAACCGCCACGAGAATCATGCTCGACGCGCCTTACGAAAGGGCTACCAAATCGGAATTCGACATCGATCGCATTGGCATCAAGGCGTCGCAATTCTCTTTCTCGCGCCTGCATAATGCCGACCCGATTCTCGGCATCGACATGTCATCGACGGGCGAGGTCGGCTGTCTGGGCGACGACCTCAACGAGGCATTGCTCAACGCGCTCATCGCCACGGGCTATCATCTGCCTGAAAAGAACATCCTTATTTCCAGCGGCGACGCGAAAGGCAAGGTCGATTTGCTCGAACCCGCCCGCCAACTGGTGAAAAATGGCTATAAAATCTTCGGCACAGAAGGAACCGCCAAGTTTTTCCGCGAAAATGGTGTGGAGGCGACGGCGGTTTGTTGGCCAGATGAAAACGGCGAAAATAATGTGATGGACATGATTGCCAACCATCAGTTCGACCTTGTCATCAACGTGCCGAAAAACCATACGAAGCGCGAACTCACGAATGGCTATCGCATCCGTCGCAGTGCTATCGACCACAACATCCCACTAATGACCAATGTGCGACTGGCGAAAGCGTTCATCGAGGCGTTCTGCGCCATGAAAATCGAAGATATTAAAATCAAAAGTTGGCAGGAATATAACTCATAATCACAAAAAATGAATCGCGTACAGAAAATACTCATGACAGCGTTTGCGACGGGCATTCTCTTGACTTTGGGAGTCGCCCTCGCAGGTGAAATGAACTGGTTGCCCGTCGGTGCATGGCAGGGCGACAAGGGAATGGAATTTGTTTTCCTTACGGTGATGGAATTGGCCGTCGTTTGCCTGATTCCATTGGCGTTGAGGCTGTTCAAATTCAAGAAAATCAAACAACAAATCGTCGAACACGGCGACGAAGCACACATCAAATGGGGAACCATCCGACTCGATATGCTTCTCATCCCGATGATGCTCAACACGCTGTTCTACTACCTTTTCGCCGACAATTCGTTTGGCATCATGGCCGTCATCTTGTTTTTGTGCCTGTTTTTCGTCTATCCGAGTAAAAAACGCTGCGAAACCGAGGTCGAACCATGAAGAAAATCACCGTTGTCATCGTCAGCTACAAGGTGAAGGACTACCTTTGCCAGTGCCTGCTCTCGCTGCGGCGTGCACTCGTCGGCATCGATGCCGAGGTTTGCGTCGTCGATAACCATTCTGACGATGGAACGGTGGACTTTTTGCGCGAGAATTTCCCTGAAATCAAAGTCATCGCGAGCCCTCAAAATCTCGGTTTTGCACGGGCAAACAACCTCGCGATTCGCCAGACCGAGAGCGAGTTTGTGCTGCTGCTGAACCCCGACACCTTCGTCGGTGAACAGACCATCCGCCAGAGCCTCGCTTTTATGGATGAACACCCGCAGGCAGGCGGTTTGGGCGTGCGAATGTTGAAAACCGATGGCAGCGACGCCCTCGAATCGCGACGCGGACTCCCCACGCCGATGGTGGCGTTCTACAAAATGGTCGGACTCTGCGCCCGATACCCTCAGCATCGGCGTTTCGGACAATATTATATGGGCTATCTGTCGTGGGACGAGGCCGCCCGAATCGAGGTCGTCAGCGGTGCCTATTGTCTGCTGCGGCGCAAGGCACTCGACGAAATCGGCCTTTTGGACGAAGATTTCTTTATGTACGGCGAGGACATCGACCTGTCGTATCGCTTGCTGAAAGGCGGTTACGAAAACTGGTATCTGCCCGCGAAAATCCTGCACTACAAGGGCGAAAGCACCGAAAAATCGTCGTTCCGCTACGTCCACGTTTTTTATAAGGCAATGCTCATTTTCTTCCGCAAGCACTATTCGCAGATGAGCCTGCTGCTGAGCCTGCCCATCCAAATCACAATTTACGGCAAGGCATTCACGACGCTTCTTCAGATTCAAATGGGCAAACTTCGCCGTTATCTGGGCTTCGTCGATCACCATCGGGCGCGGCAACCGCTCTACCTCTTCCTCGCAACCGCCGAAAATTTTGAGAAATGTCGGAAAATCGCCGCGGACAAAGGGCTTGAAGCACAATATTTCGAGTTCGTCCCCGACGGTCATTTGTCGTTGGAAATGCCCACCGACCGCCCTGTTTATGCCGTTTACGACACGAGCACCTACCGCTTCGAGGAAATTCTTGAATTGTTCTCGAAAAAGCCTCTTGAAAACGTGAAAATCGGCACGTTCTTACCTGAAAACAATATGATGATCACCGCAGAAAACATCCTGAAATGACTGAATTGACAACGAAATTGCGACCATTGGAGCCCGAGGACCTTGACGAACTCTACGCCATCGAAAACGACCGTGAAGTCTGGAACGTCGGTGCGACGAATGTGCCGTATTCACGCTATGCGCTGCACGAATACATCGCCCGACAGCAGGCCGACATCTACGCCGACCGCCAGTTGCGCCTCGTTGTTGAGAATGCCGAAAAACAGGTCGTCGGCCTCGTCGATTTGGTCAATTTCGAGCCACAGCATCGTCGGGCCGAGTTGGGCATCGTCATCAAGCAAGCGTTTCGCGGACAGAGCTATGGGCAGTCGGCCATCAAAAAAATGCTCGACTATGCGAAAATAACGCTGCATCTGCATCAGGTTTACGTCATTATCGATGCCGAAAACCACGAATCGCTGCAACTATTCCGTCAGGTTGGTTTCGAGAAGAAATCGCGGCTCACAGACTGGCTTTTCGACGGTGAAAACTACCGCGAAGCCGTCTTTTTGCAGAAAATTTTGTAAAAAGTTGCGGTAAAAGATAAAAAATCGCCGAAAAAATTTGGTGGAAAGAAAAAAATACATTACCTTTGCACCCGCAATCAGAAAAATGGTGCGTTAGTTCAGTAGGTTAGAATGCCTGCCTGTCACGCAGGAGGTCACGGGTTCGAGTCCCGTACGCACCGCTTTCTAACAATTCTCGGGGGTGTAAAAAGCCCCCGATTTTCGTTGAAAACTCCTTTGTTTTCAGGCGTTCCCTCCACGTTGCGACTGAGTGCTAAAACCGCCGAAAAAACAGGCACAAATCAGGCACAAAGCCTTTTTCAGCCATTTTGTAGGCACAAATTAGGCACAAAAAAAAGGAGTATTTATGGCAAAAATCAGTGTGGTTCGTCGAAAAGACGAAGACAAAAACGGCAAGGCCATGATTCAGGTGGCCGTTTATGTGAGCAGCACGAAGATTCGCATACCGACGAAGGTCAAGGTGGCCGCTGACGATTGGGATGCGAAAAAGGGTCGTGTGCGCGGAAACTCTAAGGATGTGAGCGACCAGAATCTCATCATCGAGAAAATCCGTGCCCGGGCGAACGATGTGCTCGTCAAGGCGCGGCTGCGCGACGAGCAACTGACGAAGGAGAGTTTCCTGCGCTATTACCATAGCCCGACGGATTTCGATTCGTTCTACGATTTCATGGTCTATTATTATAATAAGGTGTCACGCCAGCGCGAGGACGCGACGCTGACAACCTATCGCACCATCATGAAGAAGGTGCAGCACTTCGCACCGAACATGAGTTTCCACGAAATCACCTACGACTTCTGTATGCGGTTCGTCGCCCATCTGCGGCGTAGCGGTCTGTGCGAATCGACGGTGTGGAAGGATGTGAAAACGTTCAAGGTATTCGTCGAGGCGGCGAAGCGCGAGGGCTACATCGAGCGCACAACCTTCGACAATGTCAAGGTGAAGAAGCCGAAGAGCGAGGTGGTCTATCTCGACGAGGCCGAGTTCCGGCGGCTGATAGCGCTATACGAGAAGGCGACGCTCAGCGAGGCTCGGCAGAACGTGCTCCGTTTCTTTCTTTTTATGGCCGTCACATCGCCGCACGTTGGCGACGCCAAGGATCTGCGCATCGAGCAGTTCCGCAATGGCGAACTCCATTACCAGCGGCGAAAGACGCGAAAGAATGTAACGGTGCCACTGACGAACTTCGCGGCGAGAATTGTCGAGCACTATCGGGCTGGGCGGAATCGCGGCCCGCTGTTCACCACCTTGCCCAGCGAACAAAAAATCAACAAACACCTGAAAGAAATAGCAGCCATCGCCGGAATCGAAAAGTCGATTTCGTGCAAGACTGCCAGACATACCTTCGCGACGATTTTCTACCGCCACACGAAAGACCTCTACGCCCTGAAGGAAATCCTTGGCCACGCCGACCTCAAAGACACTCTCGTTTATGCCCACCTGCTCGACGAGGCGAAGGCAGAGGGCGTGAAGGTGTTCGACAGTTTCGCGTGACTAAGCGTTGGGAACAATCATCAATTTTGCACCGAGAACCTCGATGTATTTATTGACAATATCCATTCGGGCGGTGAACTTGCCGCCTTCCATATTCACCACCGTCGCCGGCGACAGACCAGAGGCCTCGGCGAAGCGGCGCACACTCCAACCCTTCGCCACGCGCAGATCGTGGAGGTATTGGCCGAGTTCCTCGCGTGTCGATGCCGTGACATCGAACATTTCGCCGGTCTGTTCGTCTTTCAAACTGACGGGGAAAAGTTTGTCGCGATGGTGCTCGGCCAGCCATTCGCCAACCTCACGCAATAGCGTGGCCACCTTCTGCGCGTCGAGCGGAAAATCCTTGATTTGCTTGATTTGGGCCGTTTCGTTGTAGCGGTGTTCTTGGAAGCGCACGATGAAAAGATTCGCCGTGTCGGCCACGACATACCACCCCGTTTCTTCCGACGGCTGCAGCGTGTAGCGGTTTGCGTCGATGGGCTCCTCCTCGACGGGTGTAATATCCACTTTGTCGATGCTGACGGCCTCGCCCTCTTCGCTGTCGTTCACGAAATCGACGAACTGCGGCGTTTCTTGCAGCCGTGTCAAGGCTTCTGCCTGATTCTTCGCCGTGACGGTCGAGTGGATTTCCCGACCGTCTGACAATACAATGTTAATCTTAAATCTTGCCATAGTTAATTTATTTTAGTCAATTATCGGTTCCCAACTCTTGGAAAACTCCTCATTTTTGAAGGCTTCGGCCAGCCCTGTAATCTGTTTCAGGCGCAGCACCTCGTCGGCATCCATTCCGAGTTCCATCCCAATCCGGGCATTCGTCCAGTTGTGCTTCTTCAAAAGAACGATGAGCTTGGCCGACAACTCCACCTGATGCGTTCCACGCGCCATGTTGTGGCGCACGGTAGATGTGATGCGGTCTTCGATGCTCTTATTCAGCCGGCTCACGGGAACGTAGCCGTGAAGCGACTGCGAAACGGCTTTGTCGTTCTGAACGACCGATGTGCGGTGAAACCCATCGACCACCGTATAGGGGTGCGACGAGTCGGGCGTGTCGCACACCACGACGGGCATCGTCAAGCCATCTTTCTTGATGCTGAGTTTCAGCAACTTCATTTCCGGCGGTGCCACCTTGTTGGGGTTGTAGTCGTTGCCCTGCACCATGTCCGCAGGAACAAGTTGCACGTTGAGCGTCGGATGATCGACACCCAGCCAGTCGTACAACTCCTGCGTGATGGTGTTGAACACGCGCACCTTCTCATCGAAGGGCATATCTTTCAATAATGCTTCAATCATAATTCCTCTTGGTATCTTGTTATCATTTCCACCTGTTTTTCCAGTTCTCTCTTCGTCTGCGAAAACGACAGACCTTTGCACCAGTAGTCGTTTTTCAGCAGCACCTTGCAGATGCGCCGCCACGACGGCACTTTCTTCCGCGACTCGTCTTTGATGTCGGCGTAGTCCGGGATGGAGGCCACACCCTCGCGTTCCCACCACGCGAGAAATTTTCCGATTTTCTTGCGATAGTGCTCGGCGAGATACGGCGGCATCGTGTCGAGCAAGAAATTAGCATAACTTTCGTAGGTGTGGCCATGGGGCAGGTTCACCTTGAAGTTGCCGAGCGTCGTGCGGTCGGTTTCGGTGTATCGGTTCCCGAAGTTCGCTCCCTCGACGCGGTTCACCACCTTCGCCCACGTCTCCGGCTCCAATATCTTGAAAAGGTAGAGCCCTTGACGCTGGTCGTCGCCGTAGGGTTGGCAAAGCCTTTGCTTGTAGATGCTCACGCCGGCCATGTGCATGATGTCGTAGATGCGGTTGTAGTCCCATCCAAATTTTCCATTGGCTCGCCAAACATCCTCGGTGCGCCAGTCGTAGATGGGGTAGCAGTTGAATATCTGCGAATCATCTTCTTTCGGAAAAAGTTTCGTTGTCCAGGACAAACCGTCGAGCGTCACTTTCGACTGGCTGGCGATGGTGCGGAAACGATTCAGACTCTCGTCTGACCTGATGCCAACGCAGCAGGCCGTCTTCTTGCCCTGCGAGAACCATCGAGCAAACTCCGGCACAAATTCCTCGAACTCCATGCCGTGACGGAAGAATGGGAAGAAACTTTCGTTGCTCACCACGTGCGGATTGTCCGGCAGCGGACGCACCCACGCGTCGCGCTTCTCCTCGTCCCAACACACCCAGTAAGGTGTAATCTGACTGACGGCATTTCGCAGGTGTATCGGCAGACACACCCACCATCCAGTCACTTCGGGGCGCGAAAACATTCGCTGCGTGTACTCGATGGCCCTGGCATACTGCGCCTCCATGTCGATGTAGAGCACGTTCACGGGAAGTTTGCCGTGCCTCCGTGCCGCATCGATGGCGAGATTGAGCAAAACACCGCTGTCCTTGCCGTTCGAGAAACTGATGCAGACGCGCTCGAAGTGCGTATAGATGTAGTCGTAACGCTCCACCGCCGCCTCATAGACGTTTTTGTCTAAGTATCGCTTCATAGTTCCTTCTTCAATTCGTCCTTGGTAACTTTTTTCAGATATTCACTCATAGAAACCTTCTTGCTGATGTTTTTGTCGATGAGCCGTTCCAGACCGACGTCGCCCGTCAGTTCAAAATAGTGGCAATCCTGCTCCTGCCCAGTGCGGAAGGTGCGCCGCGAGGCTTGCAGAATCAGCGCGTAGTCCCACACCTTATCGAAGAAGATCGTGAAGCGGTATTGCTGCAGGTTCAAACCGAGCGACTCTTTTTGCATCGACAAAACGGCGCAATCCGGGAACGAAGCCCGGCACAACTCTTGACTGGCAATCCACCGGCAAAAAATAATGGTTTCCTTCGGGTCGATGCCATCGTCGAAAATGCGCCGCACTGCCTCTATTTTCGCATGGTCTGTGGCGTAGGTCGTCTGCATTTCGGTGGTCATGGCCATAAAGATGTTGTTGTTGCGCCACTCCAGCATTTCGTCCGACAGATAGCGCAGTTTCACCTCGTTGTAAGCCTCGCGGCTGTCGTCGCCGATGGAGTAATAAACCGTGTGCCACTTCTGGCCGATGTTCATCCGCAGGTCGCACTCATACACATAGTGACGAATCAGCGAATGAAGGTAATCGACATTCTCCATACCCGTGATGAACTCTTTAGAATAGGAACGGTAGCCGACGCGCTTCGTCACGCGAGTCCAACGACAGAAGGTGTTCTTGAACTGCTGAAGGCTCATGCCGAGAATCTTCGGGCTGAGGAACTCCATCTGCGGCCACATGTCGAGCAGGTTCCGACTGACGGGTGTTCCGTTCAACACCAGTTTCCATCTGGCACGACGGCCAATTTCTAACACGCGCTTTGTCCGCTTCGCCTCTGCGTTCTTAATTTTAAGACTTTCATCGACCACGATGAACGGCTCACGCGAGGATTCGACGGCATTCAGCAGGTTCATATAGATGCGGTCGCTGCCCGAAAGACTTTCAACACCCCAGCACGATGTTGGCATTTTCATTCCTCCCCACCGTGCCATTTCCATCTGAATGGTGGGGTACGTTCTGAGCGGACCAATCCAGAAACAATCTGAGCAGGGCGACGAGTTCACCAGTGTCATGGCGGCTCTGGTCTTGCCCGTGCCCGGCTCCATGAAAAGCGCACCCACGCGCCACTCATGCAGGTGGTTGATGGCTGTTGTCTGTTGTGTGGTCAGGGTCGTCATCGCTTTAAGTCGTTAATAATGTTTGATTCTTTCGCTTCCATTCTCTTCGGCTCGTGCTTCTCGACGGTGTAGGTCGGCAACTTCCGACCTTCCTCATTGAACCAAGCCTGCTTCTTCGACGAATATTGAATGTCCTTCTTTGGAAGAATCCACGACGCAATCCAATAGGCGTCGCTTTTCATCACCTCGAAGTCGCGACCAAACACGCAACTCACTGGAATAATATCGCTGCTGCCGTCGAACGACGTGGCCTTGTAGGCCTTCTCGGAAATGCGCGTGAGGCTGTCGAGCCTCACACTGTAGCACAATGTCTTCTTCATACCAAACCCTCCTTTCTCCAGAAACGGCGAGCAATGGCGTTAGTTTTACGACGGTCTCCGATGTGAATGGCTTCCCCCGTGTTGCGATTAAGTAGGTAGATGTCTTTCGTGTTGAATTTCCACTTGCAAAATTCTTCTGCCTTAGCATCGCTTATTGCAGAAAAATCATACTCCATTCCTTTCAAAGTCGTGTTGTAAATAGCTTTGTAATCCATAATGTAGTCTGCTGAATTTACCCTGTTGCCACCAGTTTTAGTTATTGAACGATGCAAAGGTACGACTTTTTTTTGATGTACCAAAATTTTTGCACACTTTTTTAAGTTAAAAAATCAAAAACACAAAAAAAACACCAGCGACCCTCACGGGCAACTGGCGCTCCTCGTATTTATGAAAAGATTTTTTAAGCTCCTTATTTATCTTGTATGAAAGTGTTGTAGTGAATCGTCGAATAGGGGTTGAAGTTCACGAGTTTCACCTCGTAGCCCTTCACCTTCCAACGCCACCACAGAAAGCGGTGCTTGTATTGCCGCTTGACCACGGCGACGATTGAATCGCGTGTCCGAAAATGTAAATTGTCAGTAATAGGGTTGAATTGAAAGTCAATCCATTCGTCGCGGTAGCCCAACAAGGCAACGGAATCCCCACTTCCGCCCTTGGTCGTGTCCGGCGCGAGGTGAACCTGTCCGGCACTCTCCATCGCGGTTTTCTGCATCGACTCTATTTCGGAAACCTTCACTTGCAAATCCTTCAGAAGTGCCTTTTCGTCGGCGGTCAGCACGTTCTTGATTCGCTCGACCTCGACCACCTGCTGCGTCACCACCTCCACCGTGTCGCGAATCGTGTCGCGCTGCAGCGGAACGTACTGCTGTTGTCGGGCCAGTTCCTCGCGAAGCTGCTCATTCTCTCGCTTCAACTTCCGACCCTCGCACGAGTCGAAAATGACCAGCGCGACCATCACTATGCCGAGTATCGACAACAGGTAAGGCCACAGAACTTTCAACCACCTCATAGCACACTCATCGTTGCGCCGACCACAGCACCCAAGACATCTGCCTGCAGGTCAGCGAGTGAAACACGCTCGTCGATAAAGACTTCTTTGTAAACACCGGCGGCAAGCGTCGCCACAAGGGCAATCACCGCCACCACGACGCGACGCCGCAGCCCATCGGGAACAAACGCCATCGCCACCGAAGCCAACAAGAAACACAACAACAGCGACACCGTGAAGTGCATCCAGTCGTCCTTTCGGAACGATTTTAATTTTTCAAAAAACTTTCCCATATCCAAATTGTCAAATAGTAAATAGTCAAAAAGTCAAATCCCCAAAGCGCTTTTCGCCCTCTTCAGATAGAGTTTCCGCTGCTCGAACCCATTCAGACCACCGTTGATTTTCCGCGTGATGGTCGTCACATCGTCGCGGTCGGCCAACGTGTTCAAGTTCCGACTCCACCAGTACCACATCGCCGACTTCACCGCGCCCGGCAACTGCGAAAGCCAGTCGGGGTGCGCCATCAGGTCGCCCACGCAGAACCGGCTCCGAGCATACGCCTGATAGTTGGCACGGCCAGTCAGTTGCAGCAAGCCACGACCCTTGAACCTGACACCGTCGCCCTTCTGCGTGTTGCCCAGTCGGGCGTTCCACTCGTAGGCCTTGCCGCTCGCCAGTTCCGTCATCAGCACGAAACCCATTGTCTCGTGCGCGGCCTGCGCCAAGAAGTGAGCCATACGCCTCGCAGTCGTGATGCCGAAAGTCGGCGCCCACTGCTGAATAGACGCGGCCAACGCCTCGGCGTTCTTAGCCTTCGGCGCTATCTTCCTTAGAATTGCTGCTGTTACTCCTACCATTACTTTGCCTTCTTAATTCCTCGCGAATCTCTGTTTTGAATTGTGACACTCTATCAACGAAGTACGCGGCCACCCCGAAGATAGCCAGTCCGCCGCTGATGGCAATGCCCACATACGTATTCACACCCTCGGCCACACGTTCAATCGTCAAGAACGATGTGAAAACCAACACAATCGCGCTCAGAATCAGCGCAATGGCCGAGAGGTATTGAATCCAGTCTTTCGTGTTTTGCTTCATACTGCAAAGATACTGCCTATATATAATAATGTAAAGGACACGACAAAATCAGTCATTCCATCGCCCATCGTCGAGCCACGCACCGCCATCGTCCCAAACGCCTTTCGTCAGAACCCAACGGCTTTCTGCCGACTCGTCGGAAATCTCGATCGGATGGCACGTCACCTTCCACGACGGTTTCCGACCGCTCGATGTCAGCGTCTCCTCGATTTCGCGCACCACCCATCGGCGGTTCCGCACCACAATGATGGCGCGAGGGTCGAGCATGTTCGGGTCGTAAGTCTCGAACACCACCTTGCGCGTCGTGTCTATCCGATAGACACCGGCGTACAACTCCGCCTCGATGTCCTGCAGGCGAAGCGAGCCGACGAACGCATCGGTCTCAATCGACGGAAAACTATTTTCCTTAGTGTGCCAAAATTCCTCGACGTTCTGTGCGTGCCAGGCATCGGTGTGAGCCTGCGGCAGATAGCCGTGACGATGCTCCTGCAAACCAGCATAGAAAGCCACGAGAAGGTCGCCTGCCGACGCTTCCGACTCTTCCTGATAACCGCCGATGATGTCGATGAAGTTTTCTTCTTGTTCCTCGGTGCTGCATGTGTCCGGCTCCTCGATTTTTTTTGTGTTGTTGCTCGAACCAGGAGTAACGACGATGTTTGTCAAGCCGAACATCAAGATGGAATATCCTCGTAACGTAGAGTAAAACAGATGCGACGGCATCAGTCTCATCACCGCCGGACGGATTTTCATTTTCAATTCACCAACGGAATTTTCACGTTTTAGGTCGGCGAACTGATCGACCTCGAACCGATTCTTTCCATACATCGTAGGAGGTGCCATCGAATCACCGACTGCCATATATAAAAGGTGAAGTACTGTCCAAGAGGAAGAAAAATCAGAAGGAACAGAAGCATCCCATTTTTGCGCGTCGATGGAAGGAAATACACCTTCAGCACCGCGCATGACAGAAACATCGGTCGTTTCCAAAAAATCCTTATCAGCAACGAGGGGTTTCAAGCAAAAAAGTCGGCGAGTCGTGATGTCTTGCTTCAGTTCGCGACGCGAAAAGGGATTTCCGAACATGTGGCCACTGAAAGGCCAGTCGTCTTCCACAATGGGCGTGTTCTGCTTCAACTTCTCCGGCAGGCGCATCAGGCGGTGGTCGGCATCGTCGGGAAGTTCATAACTGACATCCGACGTTGTCCAGTCTTCCTCGCCCTCTTCCTCCACAGAAAGGTCGTAGGCATCGACGACGTTTTTCAGCGGAACAATCCGTGACTGGGAATAGAAAATCCCCTTGGAGACAATATCGACCGTCTTCGTCACATTATCGACCAACAAAACCATGCCCGTCAGTTTCTCGACCTCTTCGAGAAAATCCTTCACCGTCCAGCCGGATAGCATTTCGGCATACTTCGTTGTCGAGCGCGTGTTCACCACGAACAGGCTCTTGTACTGGCTCTCGTCCAAATGGTTCGTGCCGATGGTGTAGCCCAGCGCACCCAACAGACGCTTCACCAAAGCACACAGGAACGGCTGCGCCACCACTTCCAAGTCGCCGCGTCCATCATTCACGTAGTTAGCATCGTCGCGACCGACGATGATTTTTGGCCTCGCCTCGCCATACTTACCCCGGCAAAGGTAGTTGTTGTAAAAAGTGTTGTCCGAAGAATTGAAAACCGTCGGCAGGCAATAGTGGATGGCAGGGTAGGTCAGGTGCTGCGTCAAGCCGGTGCGCATCGGCCAAGCCACGTCGGTTTCGCCCATGTCGCCGATTTCACCCATGTCGAGCCATTCGATGCGCAACGAGTCGCTCACGACGTAGTTCAACTCCGAGTTTCCTGCAACAACCTGCACCGTCACCTCTTCGTCGGTCCAGCCCGTAATCACCTCCGTACCTCGGCAATACACCCGACCGTCGGCCATCAGCACCGCCGAACGCTTCGACTGAACGGCCTCCTTTTTGTTCAACCGCTGCAAAAAGCCGTAGAGTTCGCGGTTCGTCTGGTTGTCGAGCCGCAGCGTGCAGTCGTAGGTGTATTCGCCATTCTTCGTGAAAAATGAGTTCTCACGCTTCACCGTCGTCGCGAAGTTCTGAGGCAATACCACCTCCACTCCGCCGATAATCAGTTGGGTTCTTCCTTCCATGATTAGATATGGTATAAGTCGTCAAAAAAGATGTCTTGGTTCGCCGTGGCGACCTGCTGGGGCGCAAGAAGCGTCTCGTAGGTGCCGGTGAGGCCGCCGGGATTCCATGTGGCAGCCGTCGGGGTAACATAGTTGATTTGGTAGCCGTTCACGTCTTGCAGTTCGACCACCTGTCCGCCGACGGGCAAAAATTCCGTCGGGTTCTCCACCTGCCAAATCAGCACGTCGCGACTGTTCATCGAAATAATCTGCGAACGAAGTTGTAGCGTCTGACCGGGAAGCAGCACGATGAAACGCGAAAAATATCCGCCACACGAGAAGCAGCCGGCATGGAGCACGTCGCCACTGCCGCCGCCAACGTTGCTGCCGCCGAGGAACGGACTCCCCGATTCGATGTTCGACTGCGCAAGGATGCGCGCGTCGGCGCAGACCACAACCGCCGTCTGCAACGCCAACCGACAATCTGAAATGCTCGAGGCGGCCTTCCAGTTCCGATACTGGATGGAAACTTCGTTCGTGATGGTCAAGCGCGTGCCGTTCTTCGTGTAAGGCACCACGCGGCGTTGCCACTCGGGAATGTTCGTGTTCGACGAAAGGAGAAAACCGCCGTCCCCGTCGAAGGTGATGTCCATTGAGGGCCAGTTCCTGCGGTCGGAGTCGTAGAATGGAAGGGCGACCATGTGAAGGCCGCTGCCGCCCCTCACCTGCACCGACTTCACCACGTGGCTTGCGTCGAGGTCTTCTTCATCGAGAACACCCATGTTCACCACCGTCGGCAATAGCGATGTTCGCGCCACGCGCTTCACATTCTCCGTCGTGAGGCCTTGCAGGTCGAGGTCGCCGTTGATTTTCGTCGTCTTGCCGTCGAGTTCCACACCGTCCTCGTCAATTTTCATGCCACTGCGCTTCTCGCCGTCGCGATAGACGGCGAGTTCCATCTTCTGTGCCGTCTGCTCAAACCGCGTTGCGACCAGTTCGGGATTCTCCTCGCCGCGCCGCCAGTCGCTGGCCGTCTTGCCCTCTTCGAGTTGCGGACGAGCAATCTCAATCACCTCCGACGGCACGTGATAGTCGGGGTCTGGCGAGTTGTGGGCACAGCCCAACATCAAAGAGAAACCATAGCCATGCTCCACGTCGTAGTCGGCCGAACTGCTCGGAATGGCCTGGAACGGCTGCGTCTGGTAGCGGTTCCAAGCGTCGGCATGACAACTGTCCACAATCTCGACAACCAACGCCGGCTGCGGCTGCGAAATGTGTTGGCCGTTGCGCTTCACAAGGTGCAGCAGGCCGTCGCTGCGACCCAAGCCGCGAGCGTAGAAACTCAACACATACCAACCGCCGTGCTGCAACACGCCCTTCCATTCGCCATCGCTGCGAACGCTGCTCTCCTGCATGATGCCCTGAAACATTTCGTCGGGCTCCACGTGCAGGTATTTCCAGCCGTTCACCGCATCGACGCGAATCTCCTGCACCTTCGGCGCAACGGTGCCGCCCGTGCCGTTCCACTCGCCCCAAAGCGCGAGCACTTTCTCGGCGATGATTTCGCGTGTTGTCGGCTCAACGATGCTGCCACTTTCCGCGTTTTCCCAATACGTCCAGCCCTCGGGCTTGTTTTTCGACACATTGTCGAAGGTGCTGTTGGCGAGCATATTGCGCGAGTCGGTGGCGGTGTAGAGCGTAGCTTTTTCGCCCTCTTCGAGTTGCGGACGAGCAATCTCGATGTCGGCTCCCGTCACCGCCGCCGATGTGCTACCCATCGAGCCCAGCATCACGCGGAAACCGCGATTCGCCGTCGAGGGCACGGTGAACGTCCGCGAGTAACGCTTCCAATGCGATGTCAGATTCTCAATATTGATGAAAGGCTGGTCGCCAACGACATCGCCGGTCGAAACATTCACCAAATGGATCAGCGCACCGCCGATGCCCGACCCTCGGGCATAGATGCTAAGCGTATATTTCTTGTTGCGTGTCAGCCGCGCCACCCAGTCGCCCTGTGCGTTTCGGCTCTCTTGCTGATAGCCCTGCCAACGGCGCGTCGGCACGATGTGAATGGCACCCCGTCCGCTCTCCGCCTCTTCGTCGAAGTCGGCATTGAGCAGCAGGTTCTTCGAGATTTTCAGCGACGAAACCTCACTGCGAATACCTTCGGCGGTGGTGGCGAGTTCCGAGCGGAGCGTGTCGCCCATCTGATTGACGGCCTGCGTCGCAACGCTCACGCCTGCGTCGGTAACGGAAAACACCGTGCCGGCTTTCATTTCCACGCGCACCACGCGCTGGTCTATCACCACAGCGTCTTTCACAAGCGCAACGGTATAGTAGTCGGGCTTCGTCGCAGTGGCCCCATAGTTCTTGGCAAACAACGCCTCGCCTGCCGTGCCGGTGCTGTAGCTCACACCCGACAGGGCCGAGCCCGTGCCGTTGCCCTTCACCACCACCGTGAAGCCCGAACCCGTCCACGCCTCCGTCTTCGCCGTGCCCTTGCTGACGTGTTCCAACTGGTAGCGCAGCGCAACGGCCAGCGTCTTATCCGCAGCCACCCACGCATCTTCTTTCACGGGGCGCAACCGATAGAAGTCGGCCTTCGGGTCGAAATGCTCTAATTTGTCGTTGATCCAGTTGTCGAGCGTGCCGCCGGCAACGACTTCCAAATCGCCAACCCACCTGCCGCCAAGCGAATCCTTGAACGTCGTGCGGTGGCGCGACAGGTTGAAGTCGTCGATGCCCTCGTAGTAGGCAATCAGAGGCGGAACGAGCGCACGCTTCACCGTCTGCCCGCAATCGTCGTAGCCTCGGTCGAGCGACATGTAGGCCGCCATGTAGAGCGCCGACTGCCGACCCTTGATGTCGAGTTCGCTCAGCGTAGAGTTGCCGTTGATGTCGCGCCAACCGAGTTGCACGAGGTCGTCGCGCTCCATCGGTGCAACCGTGCAGCTGGGGTCTTTGTCCGAGGTCGAAAGGTCGATATAGTGGTAGTCGATGGGTTGGTTCTCGCCGCTGCTGCAGTCGTCAATCGTCACTGTGCCCTTGCCCACGACACGCGCCCAGTAGTAGCGGTTCTGCACGTTGTAACTCGTGCCGTTCGCAAGGTTGTTCGTCATACACAGCGCACCGTCGCCCACCTCCCAGTCGTGGGTGATGGCCTTGCCGTCTTTGTCCTTGGCCAAGAAATAGACGCGCTTCGCACCCGACACCGTATCGACTTTCGCCACCGTGCCATTCGCAGGGGTGAGCATCAGCGCACCACCGGCCGACTTCACTTTGTCGATAATCAACTCAAAGACGTGCATCGAGCCCGTCACCACGAGGTTTTTCGTCGTCGTCGTGCCGTTGAGCACGTTCAAGTCGCGACCAAAATGGCCGTCGCGGCCTGCCCTGATATCCTTGCCGGCGTTGATGCTGCCTGTAGCGTCGATGTTGCCGGTATTCTCGTTGCCCTCCGTGCCGACGGTCAGGTTGCCGTCGATCTGCGATGAACCTTTGATGTAGAGGTGACTCAGAAACTGCGCGATGCCCGTCACCTCCAAGCGGTCGGCCAACAGCCAGTGAAACCACGCCACACCGTTGTTGTACGTATGCGTCGCACCGTACAGCGTGCGCTCGAAGGTTTCCTTCACCCATCCCCACGCACCATTCGCGCCAAACAGCGAACCCTGCCGGAACGTAATCACGCCCTCGGCCGTGTCGTCGCCGTCTTTCTTGAGGAACTTCCCCGACAACTGCGAAGCAATCGAGTCCATCCATGCCTTGATTTTCTCAAAGTTCCGACGCAACTTCAATCGGCTCGACTGTCCTGTGTCGCCACCCTGTCCCTCGATATAGGGGTCGATATGTTCAAACTGAATATTTGCCATAATGCTCAATGTTCAATCTTCAATGTTCAATCTTCAATGGTTTATGTTGAAAACTCATCAACAGCGGTTGCCAAAACTGGTGCGTCTCCCCCGTGTCGGTGTCAAGATACGTCAGCATATAGTCCTGATACGAGTTGCGAGAATCTTTCTTGTTTTTCCGCAGCAGCGCGTGTTCCACGAACACCTCGCCGTGGCTCTCGTCGCGCGTCAGCGAATACGACATGAATGAGAAGGCGAATTCCTCCTCGCGCTCGCTCATCTGGCGCATCTTATCTATCGCTTCATAAACGGTCATAGCATCTTGATTTGATTGTTTTCCACCAATCGGCGCAGCCACGCTTCCTCTTCGACTCCCGAATCGCGGTGGCGCGTCGTGTTCCATTCCTCGCAGTCGCGAAACATCTGCCCACGACCCTCAATATCGACTCCCGTCAGCCACACGTCGTATTCCTCCGCCCAGTGGGTCGTCAACAGGTGGTGGAGCACGAGCATCGTCGAGGTCGGAACGCGAATGCCCGTGTCGCGAATGCAGCCCTCCCAATTCGTCGTCTCAATCCCGGCATACTGCTCAAGACTGATGAAGTCGAAAATCAGAGGTTTTTTCCGCAACACGCGAGGCTGACAAAACACCTGACGCGCACGGCGAATCTCCCGACGGTGCGCCCCACCGTGATATTTCTGCACGAAGTCGGTGTAGAGCCCCAGGAAATAGCCGTCGATTCGGGTGCCCGAAAGGCCGTAGTTGTTCATACGGTTCACGCGCACCACGAAGTCCATCGCGTCAATCTCCGCCGAGCGGTCGCGCTCAAACGGCTTGTTGCCCACCAATATCAGTCGCTTCTTCATGCTTTCAATCTTGTAAACAGAATCGTCACATCGGCCGTCAGTGCCGAGCGGTCGGTGGCGTGGGTGTTGATGGTGATTAGGTTGTTGCCGAGGGCGACGTAGATGGCCTTGCCTGTGTCCTGCGTCGCAAACGGAATCGGAAAACCATTCGACGCCATGGCCGACACACCCACGAACTTCACCTTGTCGGCGATGCCGTGGGCGACGGTCTTCTGCCCAGCGTTCGGCAGTGCACCGAAACTCACCACCTTGCGATACAGGTCGTAGGTCACGCCGTCCTCCGTCCATTCGCCAACCAGTACTTCCTCGCCAACCTTGAACTGGGCGAGCGTGTCCTCCTTCAGCGCGTAGGGCGACAGGTCGGGCGCGGGTGCGTGCTTCTCAATCGCTGCCTTCAGCACCTTCGGCGTGAGGCTTCGCGCCGTCGTGCTCGTGCCCGTGTTGGCCTCAGTCTGCGTCATCGCCGTGAGTTTCGTGTCGGCGTCGGTCACCTCCGACGAAGAACCGTCGCTTCCATCCAAAACAATTTTCGTTCCCGACTTCTTGAGGGTGTAGGTCGTGTTCTCGTCTTCGGGGTAGCCGTATGTTTTTTCGGAAAAAGCAACGTAAAAATCTTTCCCTGACCTAGTTACTCTTTTTGGCATCGTTTCCCGATTGACGCGGATGTTCTTGACATTCGTGTGGTATCCTACATCCGGGTAAGTATCACTACTAATACTATCAGCACATATAAAATTGTGGCAGCCATTTTCGATGAGATTGTCCTTGATTTCTCCAAATTCGAAAGTGACAGAACACCATTCATCGATTAAATCGAAAATGATGAAATTCAACTGCTGAACACCATCGACAAAATAAGGTTTCACCACATTGCGGCGAGCCGTTCCGTCGAGCGAAGCATCGTTGATTTCCGCGCTGTACTTACCCCCGAGAATATTATGCTGCTTGGAAAGCGCGTAGTAGTAGTAGTAGTAGTAGTAGAAGCTGTTGCCGGTTGTAAGAAAACAAATATTAACGTGGTAGAACAGAATACCCTTGAAGTCAAACGGCATTTCATTCCCCCACTCGTCGCGCATCCAATAGACCACACCCTTGCCGTTCTGCGGGTCGGCCCAGCCATAGCGGCCTGTGTCGTTGTCGAGCGAATAGCGCAGCAACCACTGGTTCAAGCGGCTGTTCCAAAATGGGTCGCTGGCGCCGTCGCAACCGTCGTGGTGCGTCGCACGAGCCCACTCGCTCAGCGTCGTCGCGCTGTCAGCCGTCACAATGATGTCGAACGGACGGTTTGCACTCTGCGTATCGGCCTGCGTCGTGGTCGCCACATAGTCGGTAATTCGGTATTGCATTCCCGGCACCAGTTCACCGCGGTCGCGCATACCAACCAACTCCGCCCACGCGACGGGAATCATCAACTCGGCAACGCCACCACCGCCACCGCCGTCAATCCGCATCCATGCTGTCCAACGCTTCGGCGTAGGCAGATAGCGGCGCGTGTATATCTCCACCTGCTCGCCGTCGGCATGGGCAGCCGCACGACCGACAAACAACGTCTGCACACGACTGTCCCAAGGATACTGCACCAGCACACCGTTCGCCTGCGCACCGCCGAGAATGTCCGGCGAAATCACCTTGCCATTCACCTGATAGACACCGTCGGCCAACGACGTGCTGTCAATCTGCGACGGCGTAAGCTGACCGCGAAGCGGAAACTGCAACTGGTCGGTGGGCACCTTGCCGTCGCCGTTCAGCGAGGCAACACCGCCGGCGACGGCTTTCTGCGCCACAGGGATATACTTCTGGAACTCCCTGCCGACCGCCTCCAGTGCTTTATCGACTTCCGCTGCGTCGGCCTTGCCATCGACCTCGTCCATCAGTTCGTCGTAGCCCTCCAACTCGTCGAGCCGACGCGGAATCACATCGCCCACGTAGCCCACCTGCAGCGTCACCTCATACGGGTCGGCAGCCTGCGCCACCTGACGCGGACCGCGCTCCGTGGCAGACGTAATCCGAACGAGGCTCTTGCCGTAGGCGTGAACAGCCTTGCCGTTCAACGTGGCGCGAACGTCGATGCCGTAGGTCAAACCGGCGCGGAAGTCGCCAGCCTGCAACTCCAGCAGCACCTCGCCATCCGTGCCGACACGGTGCGCCACAGACTTCACCTGCCCACGCTCCGACACCATCGTCACGGCAACATTCTCACACACGTCAATCGGAAACGGAACAGCACCCTCGCCGTCGCAACCGTCGAAACCTTTTACTAACTTCACCAACAGCGGCACATCGTTGCCCACTGGAATGTCGAGCGTCTGGCACTCGGTCAGTCTGAATTTATCCATATCGTGTAAATCGTAAATTGTAAATTGTAAATTATCTACTCGCGTTCTTCTCCAACTGTTCCTGTCGGCGAATCTGACGGCGCAACTCCAAAATCGTGATGCCACTCTCGATGATTTCGTCGAGCAGCGCATTGTTGCGCTCCATCAGCGGCACCAACCGACCCACAGCATCGCCATCGCCATCGGCCTCGCTTCTCGAACCACTCGCAGAAGAATATCCCCCCTCGGACAATCCCCCTCCCCCTCTGGGGAGGGTTAGGGGTGGGGCCGCCACCGCACGCTGCAACTCCGCCGTCGCGTCCGTCATCGAATACACCCGGCGTTTCTGCATCGAGTCAATGACATCAGTAACACGACGAATCATCGGCAACTTCAACGCCTCGTGGTTCACCACGAACTCGCGCTTGTGAACAGGAATCGCCCCAGCCACCTCCTTCGGGTCGCCGTCGGCAGTGTAGCCCTCCACGTATTCCTCAGAATAACCACCCGAGTAAAGACCGGCAGCCTGATCGCGCTGGGCCTTCGCCGTCGCCAACTGCACAGCGCCAACGGCCACTTCGGTGGTAGTCAGACCGGCGGCGACAGGCGGATTCCATCCCCATTCCGCCCAGATTTTCGAGATACCGAGCGCCGTGTTTGCCATGATGTTTAATACATTCATCAGGAACTGCTTGTCGGCATACTTCTTCTTGATTTCGAGTTTTTCGGCCTCCTGTTGCTCTTCGAGCTTCGAGGTGTCCTTGCCCTGCTTCTTCGCCTGCGCAATCAATTTCTTGTACTTCGCATCGACGCGGCTCTCCTCCCTCGACTGCAACGCCGAGAACAACGCCGACGTGTCTTGCATCAGCTGTTGGGCACGCTGGGCGAACTCATCGCGAATCTCAGCACGGCGAGCCTCCTGACGCTCCGTGATGTCGGTCAAGGCATCCTCGTATTGCTCCGCCGTCAGCAGTTTCGCGTCGAACAACCGCTTCTGAATGGCTCGCTGAGCGTCAAAGTCGTTGTTCTCGATAGCCGACTCCATTTCTTTGTCGGCCTGACGCTTCAACAGTCGGTCGCGCTCGTCGGCGTTCTCTTTCAACAGTTTAAGACGAGCATTCTCCAATGCTATCTCTGCATCGAGAGTGTCACCACCGGCCTCGCGAATTATCTCCAATCGGCATTCCAGATAGTCGATTTCAGCTTCAAGTTTTCGCTGTTGATATTCTTTGTCGGTAGCGAAGATGCCATTTTGATTGTCTTTTTCAATAGCGAGGCAAGTGAGCGAAAAATCCTCATCAGCCGATGTTAGTCTTTCCTGCATCCGCTTCTGCTCCTGCTCGCGCTGGTAGTTCGCCTCCTTGATGGTCGCGTCGAGCACCTGATTGGCAATCTCCTGACGCTCAGCGTCGGTGGCATACTTCGAGTTGCGAATCTCGGTCATCCGTTCGAGATAGGCGAACTCGTTGGCAACCTGCCGACGATGGTATTCCTCTGCGGTAATCTCCTGCTGATGATAGGCTTGCTTCGCCTCCAAGTCGGCCTTCTGTCGCTCCTGCTTCGCCAAATCCTCTTTCTCCTTCATCCGCTGACGAGCCTCGCGAATTTCCTTCTTCAGCGCATCGTCGCCTTTGTCTGTCTTGCCGCCAGTCGGACGGGTCGGCGCGTTGTTGTCCGTAGGCTTGTTGTCTTCCTTCCGCTCCGGCTGATGGTCGTTGGGGACGTAGATGGTGAATTGCTGGCTTTCAAGGTTGTTGTATTCGGCTTTCAGACGGTCGTAAACCTCCTGTGCCGTGTCGATGGCCTGCTTTTGATATTCCTCATTGATTTTGTTCCAGTTCTGTTTCATTTTCCAGTTGTCGCGGTAGAAAGCATCTTCCAATACACGATTCAACTGGTCATATCGCTGCCAGAACGTCACCTCGAAATTGCCTGCTTCTGCATCCATCAATTGCTTCTGAGTGTCTTTCATAGCTTCGAGAAGCACTTCTTTCTTGATGCGATTTTCGAGGCTTTGCGTGTAGCGGTCGATAGCTGCTGCTGCCTTACCCATTCGAACCTCTTCTTCGGTGAGGTTGCCAAGGTGTTTTTCCATCAGTTTACCGTTGAGTTTTTCAAGGGCTTCGCGCCGCGTTTCCTCACTGGCATTCGCATTCTTGATGGTGCCGACGAGCAAATCCAATTCCACTTTCTCTTCGCTGGCTCGCTTCGTCGCTTCAAGGTTTACATCGTTGAGCGCCTGCGTGGCCGCGTCGAGCTTTGTCATTTCATCATAGACATTCTTCAGCACCGCCACCAACACAACGGCAGCGGCCACAATCGCACCGATGACGTTGGCCGACATCGCCGTGTTCAACTGTGCCTGCGCCACCGAGGCACGAGTAAGGTTGCCCGTCAGTTTTCCAAGGGCAAGGTTGTAAAGACCAGTGGCGACAGTCCGGGCATTCGTCAGAGCCTTCTGCAAAGTCTCAATCGCAGTCAACGCCTTCGTTTTCGCTACAAGCCGATTTTTCCAAGCCCAAGCAATGCCCAACACGGTGTTATAGGCCACGTAGGCGGCGGTCAGCGTCACGAGCAAACCACGATAGCGGCCAATCGTGTCGGTCAGCCACGCCAACACCTTCACGCCGGCAGAACCAGCCGTAATCGCGTGACGGGCAATGGGCAAGAGTTTGCCGCCCAGTTCTCGCGTAAGCTGCTCGAAACTCTTTTTCGCTTTGTCGATATCTGCGGCAACTGTAGTATTCTGAATCTGATATTCCTTTCCGACACTCGTAGCCTCGGCGTAGGCCTCGTTAGCCAATTTCTGTGCGGCAACAACCTGATCGACGTGTCCAGTCAGGTTAGCCAATACACCAACGGCACGAGTACCGTCCATGCTCAACTCGTCGAATTTGCTGGCAAGCACACTCATATCGCCGAGTTTGTTGGCAGCCTGAAGCCAATCGACGAGTGCCTGGTTCATATCCGTGCGAACGAGGTCGGCGAATTTCTGCACCTCCATTCCGGCCATCTGGGCGAAGCGTGCAGGGGCTTTGTACATTTTCGTAATCAATTGGCTCATCACAGTGGCCGAAGTGGCCATTTCCATATTGTTTTGGTCGAGAGCCGATGCAAAACCCATAATCTGCGCCTGCGTCATGTGCGCCTGTTGGCCGACACCGCTCAACCGCTCCGTGAACTCAATCACGGGCTGAGCCTTAGCAGGCGAATTCTGCACGATTTCGTTCAGTGCCGAACCCGTTGCCAACATCGCGCCGCGAAGTCCCAAACGGTCATCCTCGCCGAAGGCAATCGCCAGTTTACCAATCGTATCAACGGCACCTTCGCCGAGGTCGTCGCCCAAGGCCACACCAATCATATCGGCGGCTTCGACGAATTCCATAATATCCTTTTTCGCCGTCAAGCCCAAGCGACCGGCAGCACCGGCCAACTCATTGAGTTGCTCGATAGATGTGCGCGTATCCATTTCGGAAAGCGACTTGTTAAGGTCGCGAACCTGTTCGTCGGTCATACCCGTGTATTTCCTGACGCCAGCCATCACATCCTCCATTTCGGCGTAGGCATTCGTACACTTGCGAATCGTCAGTGCCAGACCCGTCAGCGAACCCACAGCCGACGACACCAACAAAAAGTATTTGTTCATCGACTCCGCCATCGAAGCCAGCGAAAGCCGCGTGGCCGTAGCCTGACCGCGCAGTTCCTTGATTCGCGCATTGATGCGCTGCAGTTGCTGGTTGTATCGCTGATACGCCTCGCTGTTCGGATTCAGGTTGCGAAGAATCGTGTTGAGCGTCTGGGCGCGTTTTGTCAACTGCTGCAAAGACAGGTTGTTCAAGCCCATCTTCTCCGTGTGTTTGTCGATGGCCAACTGCGCATTCTTCACCGCCTGCACCTGCTCGTCGTATTTCTGATTCAGGTCGGCCAAGTCCTTCTTCCACTTCGCGTAGGCGGCAGGGTCAGAAGGTTTTTTTTTCTTCAGTTGCTCGATTTGCCGTTCCGTCTGCGTCAGCGCACGATTCGCCGCCTTCAGGTCGTTTTCCAACTTCTGAAGTTCCTGCTGCTGATAGTCCGGCTTAATCTCGAACTGCAACTGTACTCTGTCTATCTTCAAACTCATAACTGTCAACTATCAACTATCAACTCTCAACTCTCAAATCCCCACTCCCTTACCGTCGGGCAGGCGGAAGCCCACGCTCCAACCGTTGTAGCCGCCGTAGAGGTTGTATTCTGGCTCCACCGTCAGTTCCTCCACGCGCATCCGTCCGCTCTGGCAGAGCAGGTCGAAAACGTCCTTGCCCAGCAGAATCTCGCAGAGCTTCGACATCAGTTCCTGCATCAGCGCATAGCGCGTGAACTCCCAGTCGGTCCCCTGACGGTCTTTCGGCGACTTCTCCAAGATGAAGATGACGCACTGCGCCTCGCTATCGACGTGGCCGCCCTTGTAGGTCAGTTGCGAGCCCGGCACGTTGCCACACATGACAATGCCCTGACGGTCTTTCAAGAGCGTCACCAACTGCCCTTCCTCCATCGCGGCCACCACCTCCGAGAAACGAACCATCGGCTCGTCCTTGTGTTCGTCGTTGTAGGCCTGCGCCACCGTCGAAGCCAGTTCCACGAGAAATTCCCTGTATCGATTCACCTGTATCATAATCTTCAATATTCAATGTTCAATGTTCAATGTTCAAATCATCAAAGTCCCCTTGGCCATTTGGAAACTCACTTTCGCCTCGCCGAGGTTGTCGCCACCGCTCAACCGCGTAAAATTCGGCTTCGTCACCACAATCGGGTACCATTCGCCCTCGTGCAGAACCTCGGCCTTGCGGCTCATCGAGAAATCGCGCCAAAGAAGGTATTCAGCCATCGACGCCAGCCGACCCGAAACGGCGGTGTATTCGTCCGTCGGGTTGATCGAGTAGCGGTTGCGAGTGCCGTAACTCGTTCCAACGGCGTCGCTGAAGTTCGGCTTCACTTCGAGCGGCGACTTCACCAGTAGCGTCTCCGGCGCGTCGTACATATTCAGGAAGCGAATCAGCGTAGCGTCGGCATAGCGGCGAGCGTCGATGTGGCTGCGGAACGTCTCGGGATGGCCGTCTTCGTTGTCGAGCGAGTATTCGATGTAGGCTCCGTTGGCATACTGCGACGCAAACAACGCGGCAGGGTCGCCGTCGATGGTGACGGGGACATCGCCATTGCCCACCGACACCGAACCCAACTGCTGACCACTGGCCGAATAGAGTCGGGCAGTGCCCGTGCCGATGAGCGTCAGCAGGTGCTGGTGTCCGGGATAGCAAACGTCGTGGTCGCAGTGGCTCAACACTTTCTTCCGTCCGTTGCGGTCGAGCGTGTTCGTCTGGTGCGAGGCGTAGAGATTCGCCGACACCACCACCGCACCGTCAATCTTCATCGAGAACGCGGAAACCATATTCGACTGGATGCCCTCGCGCAATTCGCCATACAGACACGTGTCGAGCACCGCCGACAGACCGCCGATGCGAATCGTGCCGTTCGCAGGGCTGTACGACTCTTTCAATATCAGCGTCGAGCCCTTCAGCAACTCAAACAAAATCGTGTCGGCACTCGAAATGAGCATATCGCCCACGTCGCCGGCAAACTTCGTCACAATCCCAGAATTGATAATCGTCGCCATAACTCCTTACTCTTTACTCCTTACTCCCCAACTCCTTACTACCAACGAAAAAACTTATTTTTCCGACAATTCTTCGGCATAATCACGTGCGAATCGGCGTTTTCACCGGCCAATTCGTCGCGAAGATGCTGCATGTCGTGGATGAAACTCTCCGACGTGCGCAGCAGATGTTCGCAATAGTCGTGCAGTTGCGTCGTCGTCGAACTCATCGACCGACCGCCACCGCTCACCGCCTCGCGGAAAGCACCTGCCGGCAATGCCTGCATTTCCGTTTTTTGCACGAACAGCGCAATGGCACGGTTGCCAATGGCACTCTGCGCGTAGTATTTCAGCGTGTCGTCCGATATCTCCAGTGGGTCGCTGCCCAGACGCTTCGCCACGTGGCGCTGTGCGTCGTGCAGGAACGGCACCAGTCGCAAAAACAGGTGAGGCGAACAGGCAACGCCCGTCACCCATTCCACATCGCCGGCGTTCGCCACCAACAGCGACGAGATACGGCTGTAGAGCGTCGTGCGCTGGAAGTGCTTATCGACCATCAACAGCGTCACCAGTTCGTCGAGCGCCTCGTAGTATTCGGCAAGGTGCATCGCGTCGTCGCGCTCCAACTGCCACTCGAAAGGCCGACGCTCGTTCTCGCCGTCCATCTTCACTTTGCGCCCGTCGGTCTCGTGCGAAATGTCGTTCAGACGGAAGTAGCGAAGCGTCGCCATAAAGCCGACGGCACGCTGCGCAGCACGCACAATCGGCGTCAGCTTGCCGGCGTTGTAGTCGGCCTCAATCGCCTGCATCACCTCGCCACCCACCACACGAGCCAGTTCCGACTCGGCAGCGACCACCATTCCCTCGATTTTCTCGAAGTCGGCGTTCGCGTAGTAGCTGCTCGTCACCAGTCGCAACTCCTCAGCACCATTGTTCAATCGGTTGAATATCATACTTTCCTCTTTTTAAGTTGTTCCAATGAATTCGCGTCGTGCAGCAGCTTCATCATCACCCTCAAGAGTGGCGTGTGCAGCACATCCTCGAAGTCGCCGAAAACGCCCGTCTCCGACAGCGTCAGCGCAATCGCGTTCAAGCCCAGACCGTTGCCGGAACTGCCCGACTCCTGACTGCCCGAACCCTTGAATACCTTCGAGAAGCAAACTTCCTCGCCGTCGATGATGAAAATGCCCGTCGTAAGGTACTCGCAGAAAAACGAGAACCAGGCATACACGCCCCAGACAAACCAGTCGGGCAGTCGCCGTCCGCGTGCCTCGGCCTCGTCGTCGAGGTCGTAGGGCAGACGGTGTTTCCCCGTCCGCGAGTTGCGACGCTTCCGATAGAGCAGACCGGCCAACGTGCGCAGCACATCGAAGTCGCCCGTAGCGTCGTAGGTGCGACACATTCCGATGGCGTCCTTGAACTCGCCGAAAACCAAATCCGCGCCGTGGCTCATCGGGCCGTGAAGCGCGTCGAACATCGGCAGCAGGTTCACCGTCGAGCGATACACCAGCGACACACGACCCTCGTCGTCCGTCTGCCAAAGCCAATCCAACTTCAAGCCACACTGATAGACCAGCAGCATATATTTGTCGTTGCTCGACCGCGTGCGAATGCCACGATTCAGCAGCAGACTACGCGCTGCCTCGCGACGAATGTCGTCGATGCTCACCTCCGAATCCGACGGCAACGCCAGCAGCCGCTCGCGCAACTTCAACATCGCCACCCAGTCGGCCTCGGTCAGTTCGTCCCACACCTCGGGAAACATCACTATATTCTTTTCCTCCATAAATCTTCAATGTTCAATGTCCAATGTTCAATGTTCAAATGTTCGCAGCAAACCGTTCTCCCGTCGAAACATTCTCCTCCTTCATAATCACCTTGTGGTAAAAGCCAAATCGCAGGTCGCGCTTCTCGGGGAAATTGATGCGCAGTGCGTCGTTCAACGCCTCCAGCACCACCTCCTCGGCAATCTGCGTGTCGGCAGCGAAGAACAACTTCACAGCGTAGAGCATCTGACTACCGCTGTCGCTCTTGCCGTCGATGATGATGTTCGACAACGGCGCAGCCAAGCCGAAGCCACTCGTAGAAGCCGAGTCGGCAATCTTCGAGATCTGCTTCTGCGCATTCAGGTACTTGTCGATGTTCATATCAATCGGCTCCACCTTCCATTCCTGCTTGTTGCCGCGCTCGTCGATGAAATCGACGCAGGTGAAAAACTTGCCGGCGTTGTGCTTGCCTGCCATCACCTCGGCCAAGCGGCGCGTAATCTCGTCGCGCATACGGTCGAGTTCCGCGTCGATCTTCGTGTCGGTCCATTCGGGATGGTCGGTCAGCAACGCGATGCGCTTCTGCTCCCAGTAGCCGCTCGGCTCGTGCACGATGTAGGCCGCCGCAATCATATTCTCGTTCAGGATGCGCACGATTTCGCTGATGTCGTTCGCGTTCTCCATCCAAGGAATCGAGCCGTGGAAAGAGCAAATCGAATACAGCGACCGACCGAAACTGCTCAGGTTGTGGTACTTCACAGCAGCCTCGAACTCCACAGCACGCCGGGCGTCGAACACAGGGTAAAGTTCCAAGGCGCGGTTCCGGCTGATGTCGCCCACCAACACCTGACTGATGTCGTCTGCCAGCGGATGCGCCAAATAACCCTCCGAGGTCGATGGCCACACCAGTCGGCAGTCTTTCGACGGCAGACAGTCCAGACGCGCCACGCGAGCCTTGCCCAAGCGCACCGACTTCGCCATCACATATCGTGTAAAATGGCCGTTCAAGTGCAGATACTCGTTCAGCACCTCGCGCACATAGCGGCGGTAGTCCCACGTCTGCAGCCAAGCGTCCACCTGCGCGTCGTCAGTCCATTCGCGCTGCACCTCGCCATCCACAATCTGACGGCGGTAAAGTTCGACACCCTGACCGTAAATCAAGCCCAACTTACGGGCGATGATGCCCGGGCCGATGTTGTTCTTCTCCAACAGGTCGCGCACCTCCACAGGCATATTGTCGCGAGGACCCCAAGGCACCGTCCGAACACTGCCAACACTCACAGGGTCGCTGTCCCATTCGCAACCGTCCCAGTGAAGAAAATCGCTGAAAGGCGACTGCTGGCGACTCGCCAACGCAACGCCGTAAGTGCCCACGCCGCAATCAACCACGCGAAGCGCACCAGCCCTATCAATAATCTTGCTCATATTCTTAACTTCTTAACTTCTTAACTTCTTAACTCCTTAACTCCTTAACTCCATCCGCGAGGCACTCGCCTCGATAGACTTCTTAATCTCACGCAGTTCCTCCTCGCTCATACCAGCCGACAGCCGAGCCACCAATTTGCCCAGACCGCCATACATATTCTTCGCATACCAGCGAGTTTTCTTCCGCCGAGGCTGACGCTTCCTGATGCCCCACACCGTGCGGTTCACATCGGCGGGCCAGGCATTCTTCCGCTCGCGACGGCTGTTCTGCCCACGAATCTCGAAGAATCGGCCATACTCCGTGAAGCCAATCCGCAGCGTGTCGCCATCCACCTCGAAACCCAGCGAACGAGCCAAGTTGCCCGTCACGCGGTTGTCGTTTGCCTCCAACTGCGCCACGAACGTCTCCGACAGCCATTTGCCGTGCTGTTCCAACTCTCGGCGGATAAACTCCTGAACTTCCTGCGTCATAGCAATGGCAAAGGTACAACGAAGCCCACAAAAATAAAAGGACAAAAAAAAAGCCCCGTCACATCGGGGCGTTTTTGTAAAGCACGAAATATTCGTTTTCAGTCATAAGTCCTTTCTGTAGCCGTCGGGCATCTTCTTTGTTGAAGAAAACCACCTGCCCGTCGGAAAGAACAATCTCAGCCGGCAAAATCCCTGCCGAAACATACAGGTCGTATGCCGTTGTCACGGCCTGCTTCAGATTGTCCGTCGAAATCAAATATTTCAGAATGGCACTCATAGCAAAGCACCTCCCAGTCCAATCACCGCCAACACTCCGACGGCCACGGCGTGAGCCTTCATCACCTCGCCATTCGTCACACACTCGCCGGCAATCGCCGAAAACCACTCACTCTTCGCGCCCAGCCACATTCTCACGGCCAACTGCGCATTCATAGTCATTGCAATCATACTTGATATTTTGAACAAAAAAAGCAGCACTACGCGCTGTTCAAGTCTATCAAGCTGGACTTCAAGGGTGGTTTCCCAACCTCGACGCGGTTGCTGCCGTATATTTTTTACCTTCTGTCTTGACACAAAAATAGCCGCCTTTGGGCAGCGACTTCGTGTCGCCTGATAGTTTGAACGGTGCAAAGATACAGACTTTCCCCGAAACCACCAAATTTTTTCGACGAAAAATAAAAAACCGAGGCATTTCTGCCCCGGCACCCTTGACGTGATAAGAGACGCACAACATTAAATCAATGCGACATTCAAGAGTTTTCTGCCCAATTCGTGAAGCCTACCCTGAACAAGCCTCGCTTCATCCGATGTAAAGTGGGCTTCCTTGCCGTTCACCTTGTGCCCGTTCAGACGCTGAGAAAGCCACGACTTGCTTTTGCCACATTGCGCGGCAATATAGGTCAGCGAAATGGCCTTCGGCACGTCACCAAGCCTTTGGCGCATCGCCTCGGCGCGAAGGTCGGCAATATCTTCATCCATAGCCGACAACATCCGTTCCGTGTCGGCTACAAACGCAGCGGAAAATTCCTCTTTTTCTGCTGCGCCCATACGTTCCTGCACGTCGCGCTGATACTGCTTCGCAGCCTCCAGTTCCTCCGGCGTCTGCGCCTTCTCATACCTGTCAAGAATTTCCTTCAAAACAGGATTCTCTGCAAATTCATAGATGTTTGTCATGTCAAATAAGTTTTTAGGGAGGGTGCCCCTTTCGGGGCTCCCCTCGTTGGTTAATCTTCAATGATTGGGAATCCAAGGCCTTCCAGAGCGTCGCGGCACATTTCCCATTTGTTAAGTAGTCTGTTAATCAGTTCGTCTTTTACGCCATCGTCGATGTCTGCATTTACAATGACTTGAAGCAATCGCTCTACTCGCTCCTTGTAATTTTCAACTTCTTTTCTTGTCGGCATTGTTTCGTTTTTTTTAATTAAACATGTTATTTATCTCTTATCACGTCACAAAGGTAATAAACTTTTGTTTATTAAGCAAATTTTTTCCCAATTATTTTCGAGAAAAACCAATTTTTAACACGATTTTAACACTTTCGCAACAAAAAACATCAAAATAAGCAGGTTTCGACCTGCTTATCCGATGAAAAGATGAAGGCTGCCATCAGGCAGCCAACTTCTCGAGAATCATGCGCGAAGCCTTATCGACGTCGCCCATCAGCGACAGGATGTACTTCGGCTCTTGCTTCAAGGACGAAATCCAGCCGTCCAGATAAGCCGCGTTGTTATCGAGAATGCGCTTGTCGAAGCCCAGTTCCTGACCAACACGGGCAGCACCCAGTTCGGCAACCAACTCTTCCTTCGCGTAGAGATTGTCGCCGAAACGCTTCCCAGTGTTGCGGTTCAGACGCTCGGGCGTGCCCGTCGAATGAACCATTTCGTGCAACAGCGTGGCGTAGAACTCCATGCCGTCACGGAACACGTCGGCCTTCTTGCAACCCTGCTTGAAGCGACGCTTCTCAGGAACCGTTATCGAGTCCGAACCCGGAGAGTAAAACGCGTTCTGAGTCTTCGAGAGCTCAATCGGGCAAATCCACGACTGAGCCGACAACATCGAGTCGATGCTGGCGTTCTCGTACATGCCCTTCGAGTCCGAGGCTTCGCAAGGCTTGTTGAACAGCTTCGTCAAGGCAGCCGCCTTTTCGGGCTGCTTCTCAAAGAAATTAGTCTGGTCAATGTTGAACACATTGTACGACTTCAGGAAGCCGCTCAGACGATACAACTTCTGAGCCTCGCTGTCAAGCGAACGATACTGTTCGGGCGTAATCTTCCAGTCGTAAGGACCGATATACTGGTAATCCCAGAATATTACGGGCATCGACGTCGCGCCCTTATTGACGTGGCAGCCAAGACGATTCAACTGCTTCAGCGTGCAGTAAATCGGCCATTCGTAGTCGTTCATCGACGAGTCGAGCATCAGCATGAAGGCGTTGCCGCCGCTGTAAGAACGACCCTCGACATTCACCGGACCGCCGCCGTAAGTACGGGCAATCCAGCCCTTTTTCCACTCGGAAGCCTTCATTTCTTCCATACGCGCCACCATCATAGCGGCGAACTTCTCCAACACTTTCTGATTGTGATCTGAAACTTTCATAACTTTGATTTTTTTAAGGGTGAATAAATAAGGTTGATGCGTGTCAATTCATGAAATTCACGGTGATATAAGCGATGTCAGGCATTACGTCGCGGGCCAAATCCTCGGCCACCGAGCAAGCAGCTGCGCTCGATTCGGCCATCACTTCGCAGGTGAAATACTCCCCATCCTCGCCAGTCACGGTGATGGAATAAATGTTCTCACTGAACATGTAACTCGACTTCTTGTTTGACCGAAGGCCGGTCTCGATGTTTGAATTGAAAACGGTGTGTACCATAATTTTTAGTTTTTTGAATGTTAGACATACGCTGTTGCCAGCTTGAAATTTTTACGATGCCAAACAAACGAAGCAAAATCAGGGAGTGGAAAGTGCAAGGAATTTCAAGGAATTTTCTGAAAAACCTTATTTTTTCGGCACGACAAAAATCAGGAAAGCGTGTCGGAAAAATCCGAAGAAATAATCAAGGAAAGCGCAAGCACGCGATGGTACTTGCAGAACTCCCTTTGCCGTAAATTTGCAAAGGAAAAACAAAAGCCGGCAGCTGAACGAATGACAACAAAAAAAACAAACAGCGGCACACACCCACCACCAACACACAAACGAAACCGCCGACAGGCAATCAAGCAGCCGAGAACCAACAAAAAAAAGAACATCCATCACCATGCCTGGCGAGGACGTCCCAAGTCATTCCGCGAAGAAAGCCGATGCGCAGCACTCGGTCGCCGAATCCCGCGACCAAGCCGAAACCGAAACCCAATCACCGAGAATCAGAATCGACACGCATCAACCAACATTCGCCCATCGAAACAACGAAAAAAGCGAAAGACCACAATCAGAACGTGTGGAGAACGCAAAAACAATGAAGCGCGAAAGAAACGAAGCCTGCCGAGCGGAAAACACGGCGCAAACCACTAAGGCATCACAATCCAGGCCGTCAGAACGTCGAGCGTAAACATCAGCGTCACCTTGCCACCCTCATAGCTCACCGAACGAATCTCGCCCGTGTTGATGCTCATACCGCCTTTGTCCGGCTGCCCAATCTCGGCCGTCACATCGTCATACCCCATGCCGCGAAACAACCGAACATCCTTGCCACGAATCGACAGTTTGATGCTGTTCCCCTGCATGTCGGCTTCCGTTTCTTTGAGAATCTGCGTCTGGAACTTGGCACGACGCACCGCCTCCGAGTTCTGCTTCTCACCGCAACTCGCCATACCAACAACAAGCGCGAAAATAAAAATCCATCTTTTCATAAACGTCAAAAAAAAAATAGTACGATGCAAATATACATAAAAATCGCGAAAAAATATACATGAAACACCGAATATGTATAAGAATCCCCCATTTTTTAACACATCACCCCATCAGTAGAAGAAAAAATCGCACGTTTTTGGGTCGAAGTAAGCCCGAAAACGGGCGAAAATTTTTTCCAATTTCCCCACCAAATCAAAGAAAACCCCGAAAACAAGGAAAAAGTCGGCGGCAAAATCCCATTTTGACGCCGACTTCCGCACGTTTCGGCACGAGCCGCGCCGATTTCCTCTTGCGATTGCAGCCAATCGACCATTTTCGGATATATGATAATAGGATTTTGCAAAAATGCTACCTCGGACTGGGCGACGCAATCCCACCTGACTTGCTCCACACGGCAATCCATTCAGGCCGCATGAGCAGGTACTTGACGGCATCGGTCAAGTTGCTGGACTCGCGAGGCAAGCGGTCGAATGGCAGTTTGTCGCCTTTCTTCTCCTTGCGAATCACGTCGCGATTAAACCTGTCTTTCGATACCTTGGTGGCGCAGTTTTCCATTTCTACCTTGGTAAATTCGCAGTTGTGGCGGTCGATAATGAAAGAGAAGAGGCGGTCGCGCAGTTGCCCGGCGAGCAAGGCAATAAAGAAGCGGTATTCCACATCGGAATAGATGTCGCCCTGTCCGCGTGACATGAGGATGACGCGCCAGCCGGTGGACTTACCATCGGCATCGCGCTCGATGGCCTGCTTGATTTTGGTGGCCATGTCGGCACGTTGTTTCTGATACGAGTTCATGGCGCGGTCGTAATACAACCGCAAGACTTTCAAGCGATGGGGCTTGAAGTAGGCCAGGAACTTATCGGCAAGGTCGCGCTCTGTCTGTGGCGAAATGGTGAAGATTTCTTTGAGCAGGCGGTATTCTCGGCCATTGCGTTGGCCGAATACCATCGAGAGCATATTGCCTGCGTCCATTCCTCCCTCGATGATTTGGTTTTTGTCGAGGTATTTGAGCACGCTGCAATCCTCTAACCAACCGTATTCGTTGCGGTCTATTGCGCTATTGTCGTAGCCGTCGGCGAAGAAGTTGTCGGCGGTTAGGGTGGGGTAGAACTTTTGGTTGGCGGCGAGGCGTGGCCGTATCGATAGGATGTTGGTGGCGAAGCCTTCGAGCGACTCGGCCTGTTCATCTTCAAAGAATTCGGTGCCGAGCACGTCGATATTGACGAACGACGATGAAATCATGGCCATGGTGACGCGCTGCCGTGCTTTCACCCAGCGTTCGTGCCACCGTATCATGAGCCTTTCGGCGTCTGTAAGTTTCTTTCTGACGCGGGCGATGTCGGCTGAAGACGCATTGAGTGCTTCAAGTTTGCGGAGTTGTTGGAGCTGCACGGCGTATTGTGCGCGGACATCGTTATATACGAGTGAAACTTTGATGAGAAGTTTGACTCGTTCGCGGTCCATCGTGTTCACTATCTTGTAGCACCAATCGTATTCTCCGATATGATTCGGGTTGGGCAGGTCGGTGGTGAAAGTTCGGGCGCGGTACCAGGGATTGTTGCCGTAGCGTGCGTAGTAGCCACGCACGGTTTTGAGGATATTCGTGAAATTTTCCTCTTTCCAATACTTGATTTCATCGCCGAAAATGGCGACGAATGAACGTCCGGCACCGATGGACGGACGGTCGAGCGAGAAGAAGGTGACGGTTACGCCGTTGTAGAAGGTCATGGTGTGCTTGAAGTGCGACACGACGTTGTACATTTGTCGCCGCCACGCTTCGGGCGGTTGTTTGTCGATGACGAACTCTCGGCCTTCTTCCCACCCGAGGAAGCGCAGACCTTCGAGCAGCGATGGGATGACGTTCTGATGTAAATTGCTGTAGGTGTCGGCTATCCACGCGAAGGGTGCTCCGGGACACTCTGCGACGGCTTGTTTGAGCCGTTCGGCGAGTAGTTGGGTGGTTTTCGCGCTGGCTCGACCTGCGAACCACCAACACGACCAGGGCATACAGAGGTTGAGCAGTTGCGCTATCCAGTTCATGTAGCGCAGTTCGACGTTGTCGGCTGTGCGGTCAATTTTCGTCGGTCTGGTCATTGGCGATGGCGATGGTGTTGTCGATGACTTTGTCGATGTCGATGGGTTTTACTCCGGCATCGACGCGTATGCGCTCGCGCTCGGTTTCGTTGATGTCGAGGCGGTCGATGAGGGCGGCAACTTCGTTTCGGTCGATGTTGGGCAGGCCGAGGCGCTTGCCGGTGAGGTCATAGACCTTGATTTCTCGGTGTAATGCCGGCGAATCGTGCTGTTCGGGGTCGGGTTGGTCGAGTTGCTTGAACTTGTAGGCCGACTCCATCATTCGGCGGTAGGTTTCGAGGTCGTCGGTTGTGAGGCCTTCGGTTTTGAGGATGGAGAGCGCGGCGTTTCGCACTTCCTCGAACATGAGGTTTCGCCATGCCTGTCGTGTCACGCCATCGTCGGCGTAGAACAGATTGACGGCTTCGTCGAACATTCGCGTGGCCGTTCGTCGGCTGCACGAGAATGGTTTGACCATCAAAAAGTGGATGGCTTTCATTCGGCCATACTTCCGATAGACGCCGAGTTGTGCGAGCAGTGCGTTGTAGTAGTCTTGCTCGTATTGGTTGAGTTCGCCTTTGAAGCCCTCTTGGGCGTAGTCTTGCAGGCGGTCGAAGCACGATTCTTTGAATTTCGTCATGGCTATACCTCCATTTCGAGTTCGGGAAAGCAGATTTCGTCGATGGCGGTCGATAGTGAGCGGCTTTTCCGCTGTTTATCCCACCGCTGGGCTTGCGTTGCGTTGGTTCCGCTGATGGCGTCGGCAGCCATTGTCATTCCCTCTTTGGCCGACTGCAGCAGTTGTCCGCGCTTGAAATGGTAGGCGAGTGGTGAGAACGGAAAGTTAAACCACGCGAGGAACTCCCAGTAGGGTATTCGGTAGTACATCGCTATCTGCTTGGGCTGATAGCCGATGCCGGCGAGTCGCTCGTATTCCTCGACATCAATTCGGGAAATCCAGTCGGGCATCGGTCCGCTACTGGGGTTTTGCTCTTGGAACTTGACCAGATCGAAATTCATAGACTTTCTCTGATTGGATGAATATGTATTGCTCTTCGAGTGCGTTTTCTCCGTAGTTGCCACTGCCTTCGACGACGAATGCGCCTTGTGGCGTGTCCATGCAGGTGACTTTTTTATGCGTCCACGCGAAGGTCAGCTGTAGGATTCCTTCGTCGCGCAGGTCGAGCAGCCGTTGGTAGATGTCGGGCATTCGGAACCGCAGTGTCTCGCTGATGTGCAGGTGGATGGATTCGAGTTGTCCTCGATCGCGGTAGCGCAGCAGCGCGTTGATGATGCGCTCGTTGGTCGAGTAGGTGGCGATGTACAGGTGATGGATGTGGCCGACGGCTTTCAGCACATGGACAATGAAGGTGAATGCCGTGAAGCTCTTGGTGGTTTCGATGAAGAAAATCTCACCTCGCCGAGGCAGTCGCCGGGTGAGTTGCTTCAGTGAATCGACCTTGAAGAGCATTTCCACATCGAAGCTGTCGAGGAATCGCCTGCTACGCGACAGTTCCGCTTCGAGGTCGGCGAGGTCGAAATATCCGTCAGTCATCGCCCAGCTGCCGTCGTATTTCAGCGAGTTCGGCCTGATAGCCTCGCAGTCGGTCGATTCGTGCCTGCGTCAGACTGGAATCGGGATTTTTCTTCATTTCCGACTGGACGCGCCAGATGTTGTTCTTCACCTGTCGCTCGCGTCGCAGCAGGTCGCGCAGCGACATCGCCCGCACTTTCCGAAGGTTCGAGAAGTGGCGGAAAATGGGGTGGTGTCCCAAGATTCTGCCATATTGCTTGTAGTGGTTCAACTCTTCCCAGACGCGGCGGTTCTCGATGTATGCCTCGACCACTTTTCCTGCCACGACGCGACATTCCTCGGGTGTCGATGCGAGGAATAGCTTCGGATAATGCTCGCGGTAGGCGTGGTAGGCCGTGATGCGGTCGGCGACGAGGGCTTTGAGTTCCACCGGACACGACGGAAAACCCAAAAAGGGAAATTCCTCTCTGAGTTTTCTCTGGCCCCGCAGTTTTTCAACCGCGTCGGGGGCAGTTGTCGTGTTCGGCTTGTGGAATTCAATCCTCGACTGGATTCGCATTCTTCACGTCGGCTTCAAACTCGGTGGGGTCGGGTGTGAGGAACTTCATCATAGAAACGATGCGCTCGCCCTCGGCCGACTCGAAGAAATAAATCATCTTCTTCGTCTCGAGGAACTTCTCGACTTTTTTGGGGTCGGGGTTGGCGCTGACGACGGGCAGCACCCATCCGTCGCTTGACCAATTGACAATGATGGGTCGGAAGTCCTGATAGACGAGGTTGAAATACACCGTCGGAATATCGAAGCCGGGCTTAAAATTCTTTTCGGCATATTCGAGGAGATCCTTGAGCGGCGTGCGCAGCATCATCACGGGCATCTGCACGTCGAAGTTGTAGAACTTCTTTTCGGGCAGCACCTCGTCCAGCATCTTCGTGGTGTCGGTCGGCTTCTCGTCGGCCTTGAGCACGGCGATGTCGGACAGCAAGACGGGACGAATGAGGTGCATTCGGTCGGTCATCAGCACGATGCGCTCGGTTTCGGCCTGCTCGACGGCGAGGGCCACGCGGTGGTTGGTCGTGTCGGAACACTCGATGAACGACTCCGCGTCGAGCCACGAGGGTTTCACTTTTCCCACCACCTTCACCGTTGCGTCCACGCCACAAAGGTTCTTCGCCAGCGAGCGCAGGCAGTGGCGCAGCATCAGCGCGTCGTTGCCCGGACTGGTCAGCAGCACCACCACCGTGACGGGTACGGTGGCAGCCTCTTGGAACTTCTGCGCCACTGAATCGTTGGGTACGGCGGCAGCCTCGTTTTTCACTTCCTGGGTCACTGAATCGTCGGATTCAGTCGCAGGCTCTTGGTTCTCGGCAGCGGTGTTTTCCACAGCCGCTGTTGTGTTCTGCTCATTGGCAGCCGTGTCAGCGGCGACCTTTGCAGACTGCTTAGTTTTGGATTCATTTTTCTTTGCCATAATCTATAGAATTGAAGAAAATAGTTTCAAAAAGTGCCGGTCTTTCCCGGCTGTCATTCCCAGGGCCTCTGAAATGTGGAGGATTGGTCTCCTTGCAGGGTGTCTTAGCATCGGCAAAATTAAATGTTAAATTGCAGTTGCAAAAGGACACGCACGAAAAAAAGCCCTGAACCTCACGGCTCGGGGCTTCTCTCATTGACACTAACCTAAAAATAAATTCAAAAAAATCTATCTGAAAAAATTACAACATGAAACCGATGTTAGACACCGCAGTTGTCGAGGCCGAGATACTCGTTGATCTCGTCGTTGTCGGTGACGGGCACGAGCGACTTGGCGATGCGACCCACCGGCCACGTCAGCGAGTCGGTGGCCAGTTCCACCTCCTGACGGTTGTTCTCCTTCGTATCGACCTCGTCGGCCTTCGTCATCTTCAGCGGCTGACAGGGTGTGCCATACACCTTGCAGGGCTTCGACGAGTCGCACGGCACGTAGATGACGCCCAGCGAACCGTTGATGTTGTTGGCCTTGAACTCGGCGAAGGCGAGGTCGTCGCCCGGGTGGTTGAACTTGAAGTTGTGGTTGTAGCCACGACCGTAGTTCTCGCCGCCCACAGCGTCGCCAGCCTCGATAGAGGACTCATCGACGAAGATGCCGATGGGAGTGTAGCCCGTGACGAATTCGAGTTGGGTGACGGTGACACCCTTTTCGTCGCGCTCGTATGTCTTGGTCTTGTCGAAGTCGAAGACGATGATGACGTTCTTCTTACCGTTGGCAAGACCCTGATTGTTGCTCTGTTTCGGAACAGAAACTTGTGTGTAAGCTGCCATATTGTTTACAGTTTTGAATGGTTTGGAAAGAATTGAATAGAAATCATGGGGAACGACGTGGGCAGTACCAGCGCCGCCCCATGTAGAGAGATTTTAGACGCCGTCGCCGTTGTTGTCGTCGCCAGTGTCGTCGCCAGTGTCGTCGCCAGCGTTGTCGCCATTGCCACCCGAAGCGTAGTCGGGAGCGATGTAGGCGAAGATGGCCTCTTTGAGCCAGAAGCCCGTGCCTTCCCACCACTCGCCGAAGATTTTCACTTCGTAATCGACCTCCTGGAAGCGCAGGGTGATGGCCTTCGGGTCTTTCGACATGAGGTGCTTGAAGTTCTCCTTCGGCGTGATGAAGAAGCAGCCCGTTCCGCGCATACCTTCGAGCGGTGCGAAGGTGAAGTTCGTGAAGTCGATCTTCACGCGGTTGTCGCCGTCTTCGTTCTTGAGCCAAGGATATTTCTCGCGGTAGGCCTTCTGATACTTCAGAATGAGGTCGGGGTCGGTGTGGACGGTGAGTTTCTGACGCTTGTAGAGCGGCTTCACCTCCTGAACGGCAGCGTCGATGACGGTCAGCACGTTTTCGTCGGTGATGGCCGTGCCCTTCTGCAACCACGTGATGGCTTCGTCGTCGTCGTTGTAGAGCTTGACGAGCTGCGTCAGGTAGCCGTCCATCGTCTCCTCGGGCTTCGAGGCCGAGTAGTTGCCCTCTCCGTCGGGCTGCACCTCCTTGAACTCACCAACGGCAAGAGCGGTCTCGCGCTCCTCGTTGAGTTTCGGGAAGATGAGCTGGTAGAGGATGTAGCGCACCACCGGCATCGACTGGAGCGTGGCTGCCTGCTCGTCGTAGAGGTAGCCCAGAATGTCTTCCATGATGTCCGACGGAATGATGGAGACATTGATTTTGCACTTGTAGTTCTTGATGACGAGCGGCGTGAACTTCGACTTTCCGGCAGGCGTCCACTTCGGAACGAACTGCTGCAGCACCGAGGTGATGTGGGCGTGCTGGGCGCGAACCTCGGTTTTGTCGGTCATGATGGTGGTCATGTAGGCCGTCGATTCGGTGGTGCCGAGCAACGACTTCATGATTTCCATGCGGTTGTTATCGACATACTTGCCGAACTCCTGCTTGAGTTCCTGCGTGTCGATGGTGTCGTCGCCGCTGTAGGCTGCCGAGACTTTGCCCTGCAGGTAGTCGGCGAGGAAGCGGTTGTGCTTCAACGACAAATCGATGCCGTTCTTCTTCAGTTCGGCCTCGAACTCGTTCACGGTCACGGCCTTGCCACCGTCGTTGGCAGGCTCGCCCTCGAGTTTCTTGATGGTGGCCTGCAGCGTCGCGTTGGTCTTCTGCAGTTCCTGTGCCTGTGTGCGAAGTCGGTCCATCTCGGCCTGCTGGGCTTCGAGGCGAAGGCGCATTTCGGCGGTCACCAACTCGTCGAATGTCTCACCGCTTTCTTCGGCCTTGGCCAGTTCAGCGAGGAAGGCATTGACAAACTTCTCACCGAACTTCTCGGTGAGCTGCTTTTTCTGCTCATCGGTGAGCGTGCTTTTGCCATCGACTTTTGAAAAAGCCGAAATGCCAAAGAACATCAGCACCGAGGCAACAACTTCTTTGAAATTTCCCATAACAATTAACAATTAAAGATTAGAAGAGTGAATAAAATCGTTGATATTGGCTTCGGCCACCAGTTCGCGACAGCGAGCGACGGCCTTTTCCAGCGAGCCAATCGAGTCAATCAAACCATTCGCCAGGCTATCCTCGGCGAAGAACACGCGACCGGCGAGGATGCCTTCCACCTTCTCGTCGAGCTTGCCGGCGCGACGCTCGCGAACAGCCTCTTGGAACTTCTGCGCCAGAGGGTCGAGCTGCTCGGTCTTGATCAGGTCGTATTTGCCCTCACGCGCCAGTTCAAACGGCTGGTTCTTGTAGTTCGAGAGATTCGAATAGATGGTGTGAACCTTGATGCCCTCCGACTCGTAGTATTTCGAGTAGTCGGCGAACGACATCATCACGCCAATCGAACCGAACTCCGACGAAATCGAGTTGGTCGCCATCACCTCGTCGCAGTGGCACGCCACATAGTAGGCTGCCGAGGCGCACAGGTCGCACGATGCCACCACAGGCTTGCCTTTCGCCTGCGCACGTTGAATCGCACCAATCAGCGGTGCAATCGCATCGACCGAACCACCGCCACTGTCCACTTCGAGCACGATGCCACACACACGGGCGTCGGCAGCCGCCTCGTCGATGGCCTCGGCAATCTCGTCGGCACCGTAGTTACACCACGTTCCGTACTTAATCATCGTTCCAATGAGCGGTATCACCGCCACCACTTGGGCGTCACCTTGGCCACCCTCGACCGACTGCGCTAGCGCAGCGTCTATCTTCTTCACCTCAAGCCGATGGTTGGCCGAGTAGGGCTGGGCCGAAAAGTCGTCCACGTCGTGACGCAGAAACTTATCGACCAGCACCGACAGGGCCTCGACCTGACGAAGGTCAAGGAAAAACTTACTTGACAGAAGGGTGTGGTATAGCTTGGAATATGCCATAATCTTGCAGTTTAAGTTTCGGCTGCAAAATTACGGCCTATATATAATTATGTCAAGGACTGCAAAACCTTAGCAAATTCCGGACTGTTGCGCTTGAACGAAAGGCGCAGCGTCTTCGGTGTGCCCGACTGCTCGATGGCGAGCCGAACCGGCGCCAGTTCCGTTCCCACCACCAGCACCTTGCCGTTGGTGTATTCGACGAAAACGATGCAGTCTTCCTCGGCCATCGAGCGGAACCGCTCGACAAATTCGGCTTCGTCCGAGGTGAACACCGATTCCATTTCCTGCTCGACATACTGCCCACTGGCGGCCTGTCGCTCTGTGAACGTGGCCGACTGCGGACGCGGGTTCACCATCAGTCCGCGAAGTTCGACATCGATATCGGGTGAACCGATTTTCGTTTTCAACTCGGCCTGCGAAGCCGGAATGAATGCCACGTGGCAAATCTCTGCATGTGGGTCGTTGTAGTGTGCCATAGCGTTTTTCTGTTTTTATGCGATAAAAATATGTGCAATTTCGCGTTTTAATGATGCAAAAATTTTTTGATTTCAGGAAAAAAGTTGCAGTTCCGGCGTGCGAGGCGGTTTCGAGCGCGACCTTCTCGGCTGGTTGCCGAGGTGGGTCGTGGCGATGTGCCGCGCAATCTCCTCGCGAATGTTCCGACGCTGACGATACATGATTTTCTTCACCATTTCGTGGCGGTCCTCCGACTGGCGCATCCCATACGCCGAACAGAACGACTCGACAATCTGCTTTTCGCCGTAGCCCATCGAACGCGCCTCGACGTCCCACTGCCAGCAGCGCAACTTCAAGAACAGCTTTACTTCTTCCTGGATCTGCTCGCGATGGAACGGCGAGAGCGTCAGGTAGTATTTCGTGTAGGTGTGGCGGTTGCCGTCGCTCACCGGCAGGTAGAGTTTCAGCGTGTCGCCACCACCGGCCAACTTCGGCGGAAACAGCGTCGGCTCCACGCGGTTGATGATGAACTTGCACAGCATCGACTCGCCATCGAGCAGCAGGCCGTCGCTGAGCGGCTTCGCCTCGTGGCGCAGAACGTCGTGCAGCCGAGGCTCAAGCGGCAGGTAAATGTAGGGTCTTTCGGTCGTTTCCATTCTTCTGTTTTGGTTGAGTTGTTCGTAAGTTTTTGCAAAGTTAAAAAATTTTTTTTTTGAAAATAACTGATTTCGGAAAAAAAGTGCAACATTTAGAATTTTTAACGTAATCAGTTGAAAATCAATAACTTACGACAAAACAAAAGTGAAACACTGCAACATTTGAAACTGCAACACGACCACCATACTTTTCTTCTTGTTGCACTTTTTGTTTCACTTTTTTCACCTAAAAAAAAAGTGTAACAGAAAATGTAACAGACTTACTTTTTCGTGTTTATCGGCATTTTTGCAGATTTTTTTCAACAAAGTTTCAGATGTTGCACTTTTTTTCGCAAACATTTGGTTGGGAATGGGAAGGAGTTCGAGCCCCGTGCCCGGGAAGAGGATGGACAACCATTTTCCTGACGTCAAGAAAATGCTATAAAAAAGCGGCGCGACTGGTCGAAATCCAGCCACGCCGCCCGGCAGAAACATTTGTTTTTAAGTTTCACTTATCAATCAGGCATTGTCTCACGGTCTTCAGTAGGGTAGGTCGCTGTCCTCAGTGTCCGGCGGCACCAGTCCGGCATCGTCCAGCGTGCGCTCCTGCGCTTCGTATTCGCGCTTCAGCTGAAGATACACTTCCTTGTTGGTCTTCATATAGAAATGATCCACCGCACTGCCGATGCTGTTGCCAAATCCATCTTTCAGTCGTTTCAAGATGCGGCCGTTCTGCTTGCCTCGGTCGGGCTTCGTGGTGCAAAGGTCGTAGGGGTTCATTTCTTCGATATACTTGCAGTAGCGAGCGAACGAGCGCAGTTTGCGCGTGAACGAGTTCGACGTCATATCTTTCAGTCCGCTCATCAGGCGGAAGTCGTCGAGTGCCTCCTTCACGGGAATTACCCTGTCGAGGTGCTCCACGCACAGCGGATGGAAGTACGACTCGGCCCACTGCTCGAAGTTGCCGCTCATTTCCTGCTTCTTCTTGCGCAGAATGATGTTGTCCATCGGTGGCAGAATCTTATCGCCGGTGGCGAGCGTCGAGAGATAGAACTGCTCACACTGCAAGAGGAAGTTGAAATCGGCGTTCCATTCGTCATCGGTGTAATCGACACCGAAAAGCGACTTGCCGAAGTCGTCGCGAATCGACCAGTTCCGCTCGTAGTTGTTCTGCTCGTCGCCGGAAATGTGGTGGTAGTAGTCCGAGAACACCATATATATCATACGCGCATCGGTCGAGGCGTCGAAGTCGTTGGGAACGTAGTTCGTCGTGAACGCCAACTTCGGCGACTCCGTGAAGGGAATGTTGTACGACTGGTTGTTCTTCGGGTTCACCACCATATTGCCCGTGATGATGTCGTAAAAGCCATTCATCTTGATGCCCTTCATGCAGTCGTCGAACAGCACCATGCCCGTGTGGCGGTTCACGCGGTCGAACAGGTGGGGGTTCTCCAGCGTCTTCGGGTTGCGTCCGGGAATGATGACGGTCTGCATGAAGTGGGGCAGTACCTGCGAGAACAGGAACGACTTACCGCTGCGGCCATTACATTCGCCGTCGTCGCCGATTTTCCAGTCCATGGCCATGGGCGCCCACGCTCGCGACGGGTCTTTGAATCCGTGCAGCATGTAGCCAATAGCAAAAATCTTGTTGATGAGCGATTGCTTTTGGTCCAGAATCTCCTTCGGTGTCAGTGTCTCGCTGTCGATGGTGAAGCGGTGCGCGTCGATGTAGGCGCGACGCTCTTCCTGCTCTTTGTCTTCGAGTAGTTCCTCCAACTCCCTGCGCCAGTGTAGTCGGCTGCTGTTGATGAGGTAGCCGAACACCTTGCTCCGCGCCTCCTTCACCTTGATGTCGTAGAAGGCCTTGCCGTCTTCGGTTTCCTCGCGGACAATCTCAAACATCGCGTCGAGGTGCTTGAAGGGGTGCTTGATGATGTTCTCTTCCCACACGTAGCGTTTCAGTTCGATGGCAGAGCCTCGGTCGAACACCTCGATTCCGTCGGCACTCACGCGCACGGTGTTGTCCTGGAAGAAGAACAGCTGCGTTGTCGGCGTGTAGTTGCAGAAATCGAGTTCAACCGATGAGAGTTTCGATATGGCCGACGGCGAGGTGCGCGGCGAGTCGATGATGAGGTTCTGTACGTCGATGGCCTGCACGTCGCTCGGCATTTCCGAGAATGGGCTGCGCTTCTCGTCGCCCGAAGCCCAGTTGATGAGAAACTCGGTGATGTCGTCGGTCGTCACTTTCTCGACGCGATTGCTTCTAATTCTCACGAAATCGACTTTGTTCGCCTCCTTGTCTTTCAATTTATAAAAGCCCTGCAAACGAAGGAAATATTGCAGACACGCCGAATTGATGCTGAAACTCGTCTCCTCGGTTTTCTTCTTCGTGCGTTCCTCCCAGAACTTTGCCGGCAATGCCTGGCCCACGAGTGTCTTCATCGACTGACTGGGCGCGTCCTGCATTTCCAACCAGTCGCGGAAATCCTTGCGGAAACGGCCACGCGCATCGCGGAACCGCTCGAAACGCTCCGGCAACCATATCGTGCGAATCTCAGGATAGCGCAGTGCCACCTCGCGACCGCGCTTGATGCCCGTCTCGTCTTTGTCGGGAATGTTGTAGAGGTGTTCCACCACCTTCATCACATCGCGATACTGCGATGTTTCCAGTTCGGCGGTTTCCGAGTTCAACCACAGCGGCGCGTAGCCGAGGCTCTTCGCACAGAGCGCGTCGCGCTCGCCACTGCAAATCACCGCCTGCTCCAATTTCTGTTCCTTGTAGGGCTTGCCCTCTTTCAGTGGGTCGCTTTCCCACTCCGAACGCTTCTTCTCGTTGAGTTTCGCGTGGTCGGCCTTCAGTTCCGAAAGACCGTTGATGAAATCGCGAGGCTTCGAGCCGATATACATAAACCTGTACTGCTTGTCGAAGCACAGCGGTTCGTATTTCTTGTAGAATTTCCGCGTCTCGCCATCGACCACGTGCGTACATTCGCGCATGAAAATAGGGTAGGTGTCGGTGGAATACTTCTTCGTAATCTTCCTGTCCTTACACTTGCCTACCCACTTCACCGAGTACCAGTGCAGCGCATCGACGTGCTCCTGCTTCACCGTCGGTCCCATCGTTTCGAGTTCCTTCTGCGTGAACTTCTCGTTCAATTCGTAATACCATTCGCCCTCCTTCATTTCCGGCGACGCGTCGAGGCCCTTTTCAAACCTCGGCTGATTCACGTCGGCCTTGATGTCGCCCAGACCCAACATCAATTCCGTGTTGATGTCGATGCAAGCCTCGTTGAAGCCGAGGTTCTTTTCCCTCATCCACAGACTGATGGGGTTGTGGCCGCGCTGATCGTCGCCGAAGTCCGTCACCACCCACCACAGTTCGTACTCCTTCAGGTGGGCGCTTGGTGTGCGCTCGTTTCGCACCTTGAAAGCCTGCTTCAAGTTGCCGCTGTCAATCACCCTACCTGCGTCGGGGTAGAGGTGGCGAATAATGTCGAGTCCCTTGCTGGTTCTCGACGAAATGTCTTCCTTCCTAATCATAAGTTTTACAAATGTTTCTGATTTTCAATTCGACGGGGCAAAATTACCCCGATTTTCGTTGGTGCAAAAGGACGGGGAAGGCGGCCTCTCAGGAATACTCCGAAGCGACACGAGAACTGGAAATCTCACAGATGGTTCGAAGTACGACCGCCAACCCGTCCGGGCGTGGCTGGCCCCAGTATTATTCGATGTGAACGTCGAATTTCTCCATTCGCTTCACCTCGTAGAGTTTTCCGAGCATCATCCGCTTGCCATCGTCCAGCAGCTTCTCCTTCTTCACGCTGCCGTCGGCGTTCACGTAGGCGCGGCCAAAGCCGTCCCACACAATCAGGTCGTATTGCTCGTTGTGCCCACGCACCAGTTCCACCTGTCCCTGATTCAGAGACATCGCATCGAAGAACACCCTCGCGCCCTTCTCAGTCAAAGCCTTAGCGGCTTCTTCAAAATTTCTTACTGTCATAGTTTTTTTCCCTTTCGTTTGATGATTAAAAATAAAATGGTGCAAGCAGATGGCAAGAACTCTGAGTCACTATTTCGGGATTGAGCGAGCTCCGCGCCCTCACGGGTGGCGGCATCTGCCTGCACCGGGCTTCCTACGGCTGTTTTGCGACTATTTGAATAACGATTGTTCAATAGCAGTCGGGCGCGACGGCGCGGCACCTGCAAGTTTACTGACTCGTTCCGCCTCGGCAGCCAACAGACGAGCGAACTCCATCATCTGCTCCGAGTTCAAGAACAAAATTCTGTCGCGCATCGTGCGGTCTTGAACCGTCACCTCAATCCGCCCCGACTGCTTTAAGATAGCTTGTACTTCCATATCTCTTTCCTTTCTGTTAAGTAGTTACATAGTAGTTACATAGTAGTTACATTACAATGCTGCTTGCATCAAAGCCTCGAACACCTTAAAGTCGGTCTCCGTGTCAATCTGAAGGTTGAACGGAACATCCTGCTCGATGTCCACCGAAAGGTCGTCGAACAGGCGGTGGCTCGACGCGTACCACTCTGCATCGACCACCAGCAAATTGCCGTCGAACTGGTGGAGAAACCGCGTCTGAGGGTCTTGGTCGCGAGTGGCAAACTGAAATTCGCAGCCGATGTGGCCGATGATCTTCAGTTTCCGCGCCGTATAGATACTCGGATAGGGCGACCTCTTCAATTTCTCAACCATCGTGCGCAGCAGCCCCACACGGCGCAGCGGCGACGTCGGCTGCAACAGCGCGAAATAGCGGCAATCCACCTGCGCCAACACCTGGTCGATGCAGTTCACCATATTCGAGTCGTCCACCACCTCGCGCACACACGCCACGTCCATCTTCTCACACCACGCCACGATGTCCTCATCGTCCGTCGATACCACCGGCTTCGCGCCCTCGGCAGTGGCATACATCACACTGTAGTGATACAGTTCCTCGCCCAGCAGCAGCCGGCGGTTCTTGCCCGGCACACGCTCCGATGTCGCCTTCGCCGGAATAATTGCAATCACATTTTCCATATTCATCATTTTTTGTTTGCACACTCGTTCCATCTTCTTGAAATTTCCTCTCCCAATTTTTTTGCGTCGTCGAATGTTGCAGCGAAATCCTTGTATAAGTTGCTATCAAACAATTTGATTTCTGCAAAGGGAATGTTCCACCCACAGCCTTCTTCTTTGAAGCATAGTTCAACGGTTCCGTGATTGTCGCTGCCGATGCAAAGCATTTTGTTCGTCTCGGTATCGAAACTACCTTCTACGAATCGAAATTTTGGTGTAATATTCATTTCTCACCTCCTTTCTTTTTTTTGTAAGCCCAACCGACGAGGCGCCCGAAAGGCAGTCCAATGCCGCAAACCTTCTGCGGCTTACGAAGCATAAAATCACCATCCTCATCAACCTCACCATTAGTACACCCCTCGTAAAGTTGTCCGTTGTTGAATAGGAAAATCGCCTCTTTGTTCGGGTCAATTCGACAAATCTCGTTAGGTTCTTTCATCTTGTACTTACTGCCGTCACGCAGCGTAATCTTAATGTTTGTAATCATATTCTTCTGTCAAAGTAAGTTCGTTCCCTCCACGTCGCGAACTCGGTTAAACACTAAAATTCTTGGCGGTGATTTTCTCCACAGCAACACTAAAATTCTTGCCGGTGATTTTCTCCAGCAGTTTCAACTCCAGAGGTTTGAACACCCCACGACACCGCTTCGTGTACCACGACGGGTAGCTAAGCCCAGTAGCCGAGAGAAATTCATCCCTCACTCTTCTCTTCTCATCCTCCGGCAGCGCATTGTAATACGCTCCGAAAGCAACCTTGTCGAACTTTTTTTTCATTTTTCTTTTGTAGTATAAAAATAATTCGTAAATTTACGATGCAAAGGTAATATATTTAATACAAATACGTCTTATATTTACGACTTTTTTTTGAAAGTTTAACAAATTACAGATATATGGACACAATAAATGACAGACTATTTGAGATTGCCGAAACCCTGTTCAACGGCAATTTGAGCAACTTTGCAGAAGCCATTGGAACCAGCAAGGGCAATATGTCTAATTATGTTCGTTCCAAAGAAGTGTTAGGGTCGAAGAGACTATCCGAGCCAGGATTTTCATTTCTCGAAAAAGTCGTAAATTCATTAGACATCGATGCAAACTGGTTGATAACCGGGAGTGGAGAAATGAAAAAAAAGAGCGTAGATCCTTCACTTTTCAACACGGAACTTCTCACGGTGTGTCGTGCACTGATAGCCAACTATCAGCAGCGCGACGAAGTAATGGCACAACTTATTTCAATGGTTAAACAAATGGAGTAGGGTATGGAAGAGAAAATATTCGAAGAATTAAAAAGGCTGGGAATCCCTCGCGTTTATGTCATCACTTTCGATAGAGAAGGTGAAAGGCATATAACGGAAGGAATAATCGGGCACAAGTACAACCTTGCAGAAGAATGTATATTATTCTATCTGTTCAAAGATAGTTGGACAGTGAAATATATAGATAAGTCAGGAAACGTCCATCCAGAATATATTGGGCACTACGGTTTTCGCTTATGTGTCGATGATGGAAAATTCGCCATCTACAGACACAAAGAAAAAATCGACAGCGTAGCCATTGATTCAAATGATTTTGAGAACAGCTTTGATGAAGCGTGGGCTATAATAGAAGAAAAGTCAAGCGAATATCATTACGATTTATATAATTAACCGGCACAAAAGTAGGCACAAAATGAAGTAACCGCCTGAAAATCAAGGAGCAAAAACAGTCCCGTACGCACCGCAAAACAAAAGCCTTCCATTTCGGAAGGCTTTTCGTTTTTTGTGTATTTTTCGCTCTCGCTTACGAGTTCATCGACAGCAGGAATTCCTCGTTGTCGTGGGTGCGTTCCATCCGCTCGTGGATGGTGTTCATCGCCTCGACGGGGTTCATATCGGCAATGTACTTGCGGAGGATCCACATACGGTCGAGCGTCGTCTTGTCTTGCAGGAGTTCGTCGCGTCGCGTGCTCGAGGCCACAAGATTGACCGACGGGAAGATGCGCTTGTTCGACAGCGAGCGGTCGAGTTGCAGTTCCATATTACCAGTTCCCTTGAATTCCTCGAAAATCACCTCGTCCATTTTCGAACCCGTGTCGATGAGGGCGGTTGCAATGATGGTCAGCGAGCCGCCACCCTCGATTTTACGGGCTGCACCGAAGAATCGCTTCGGTTTTTGCAGTGCATTGGCATCGACACCGCCCGTGAGCACTTTTCCAGAGGCAGGAGCCACCGTGTTGTAGGCGCGTGCGAGGCGCGTGATGGAGTCGAGGAAAATCACCACGTCGTGGCCACATTCGACCATTCGCTTGGCCTTTTCGAGCACGATTCCTGCGATTTTCACGTGACGCTCGGCGGGCTCGTCGAAGGTTGAGGCGATGACTTCGGCTTTGACGGTGCGGGCCATATCGGTCACTTCCTCGGGACGCTCGTCGATGAGCAGCATCATCAGGTAGGCTTCGGGATGGTTGGCGGCAATCGCGTTGGCGATGTCCTTCATCAGAATGGTCTTACCCGTTTTGGGCTGGGCGACGATGAGGGCACGTTGACCCTTTCCGATGGGCGCAAAGAGATCGACGATGCGCGTCGAGAGATTCGTGGTCTTCGGGTCGCCGCAGAGCGTGTATTTTTCTTCGGGGAAGAGCGGGGTGAGATGCTCGAAGGGGATGCGGTCGCGCACTTCCGAGGGCACGCGGCCATTGATTTTCTCGATATTGGTCAGCGGGAAATATTTCTCGCCGTCGCGTGGCGGTCGCACGGTGCATTGCACCACGTCGCCAGTCTTCAATCCATAGCGTTTCACAAGGTTGTTGGCCACGTAGATGTCGTCGGGCGACGAAAGGTAGTTGTAGTCGCTCGAACGCAGGAAACCATAGCCGTCGGGCATAATTTCGAGTACACCGTTGGCTTTGATGAGGTCGTCGAAGTTGAAATTCGAGCCTTCCGACGGCTGACTGACCATCGGCTGCATCGGCTGAACGGGCTGCTGCACGCGAATCGTCGGATTGTCGAAGATGTCGTAGGTCGGCAGTGCGCCGTGGTCTTCGATGGGAATATCGACAACGGTGATGAAATCGGTGCCGTCGCCCGGGTCGCCTGCCCACACCTCATTGGTGGTTTCGCCGACTTGGTTCGTTTCGTTATGAGCATTGATTTTTGCCTGCAACTGTGCCAGCAGATTCTCGTTCTCGCCCTCGTTTCCGTTCGTTTTCATGGTTGCCAAATCGGCCTCGGGCGCGTAGGGCTCGATGTCTTCGGGTCTCGTTTCCACGACTTCCCATCTCACTCTCTGGTCGTCGTCTTTTTGCAGTGCCTTTTTCTTGGCTTCGATGGCGGCAATCAATTCGAGTTCCTTTTTCGATTTGCGTCCTCTGTGCTTCGACAGGGCAGCCAGTTCCTGCTCCATTTCCTCAAGCGACGGCGTTGCGTCGTCCATCGGTTTTTCAACCTCAAAATCGGTGGTTTCGTCGGCAGGTTCCTCCGTCTTTTCATTGCTGGCGGGGGCGTCTTCCTTGAACAGTGGCACTTGCTCGATGGCGTTGGCCTTTTTCTTCTTCGTGTCGAGGTTTTCGCCCTCTTTTCCGCTGACGGTATAAACGTGGTCGGTGTCTTTTTTCACGATGCGCGAGCGCTTTTTCTTGCCGCCGAGTGGATTCTTGGCAGCCTCTGCGCTGGCTTGTTTTTCCAGAATGTCATAGACCAAAGTTTCCTTGTCGCTGATGCTTGCGTCGGCACCAGTTTCTTTGGCAATATCAGCCAATTCGGCGATATCTTTTTGCATTAAATCGTCCTTGTAATACATAAGTATTTTGATATGAAAATTGTGAATGATACAAGGTGTTTCAAGAGGAGAAACACGCTGTTGGTGTAAAAACCGACTGCAAAATTACAAAGTTTTTTCGATATGTGCAAAAAAATGGTCAAAAAAATGGCCCGTTTTTTGTAAAACGAGCCATTTTCGTTATAGAATCGTTGTGGATTTTTATTCCTGATCCATCTTCGCTTTCAGTTCGGCCAGTGCGTCGAGGTCGCCGAGCGTGGTGCTGGCGGCTACGTTCTGGATGGCGGGAGCAGCGTCTTTCTTCGGTGCAGCCTTCTTCGGAGCGGCCTTCTTCGGCTCTTCTTTTGCTTCCTCGAATGTGCGGCTGTGCGAGAGGATGATGCGCTTCGTCTCCTTGACGAACTCAATGACTTTGAACTCGAGTTCTTCGCCTGCCTGAGCCTGCGAACCGTCGGCTTTCACGAGGTGCTTCGGCGTGGCAAAGCCTTCGCCGCCTTCGTTCAGCGTGATGACGGCACCCTTGTCCATCATTTCGGTGATTTTACCCGTGTGGACGCTGCCCGGGGTGTAGAGCGTCTCGTAGGTGTCCCAAGGATTGTCCTCAAGCTGCTTGTGGCCAAGCGAGAGACGACGGTTTTCCTTGTCGATTTCGAGCACGACAACCTCGATTTCGGCACCCTGCTGCGTGAATTCGCTGGGGTGCTTCACTTTCTTCGTCCACGACAGGTCGCTGATGTGAATCAGGCCATCGACACCCTCTTCGAGTTCGACGAAAATACCGAAGTTCGTGAAGTTGCGGACCTTCGCCGTGTGCTTCGAACCAACGGGATACTTGTTCTCGATGGCTTCCCACGGATCTTCCTTGAGCTGCTTGATGCCGAGCGACATCTTGCGCTCCTCGCGGTCGAGCGTCAGGATGACAGCCTCCACCTCGTCGCCGACGTGCAGGAATTCCTGTGCCGAACGCAGGTGCTGGCTCCACGACATTTCGCTGACGTGAATCAGACCTTCGACGCCCGGGGCAATCTCGACGAATGCACCGTAGTCGGCAATCACGACAACCTTGCCCTTCACGTGGTCGCCCACCTTCAGTTCGCTGTCGAGAGCATCCCAAGGATGCGGCGTGAGTTGCTTCAGACCGAGGGCAATGCGGCGCTTCTCGTCGTCGAAGTCAAGGATCACGACGTTGATCTTCTGGTCGAGGGCAACGACTTCGTGCGGATCGCTGACGCGACCCCAGCTGAGGTCGGTGATGTGGATGAGTCCATCTACGCCACCCAAATCGACGAATACGCCGTAGGTGGTGATATTCTTGACCGTACCTTCGAGAATCTGACCTTTCTCGAGTTTCGAGATGATTTCCTTCTTCTGAGCCTCCAACTCGGCCTCGATGAGTGCCTTGTGAGAGACAACCACGTTGCGGAACTCCTGATTGATTTTCACAATCTTGAACTCCATCGTCTTGCCCACGAACACGTCGTAGTCGCGGATGGGGTGAACGTCGATCTGGCTGCCGGGCAGGAATGCCTCGATGCCAAACACATCGACAATCATACCGCCCTTCGTGCGGCACTTGATGTAACCCGTGACGATTTCTTCCTTCTCAAGAGCCTCGTTCACACGATCCCAACTCTTCGAGAGGCGTGCCTTCTTGTGCGAAAGCACCAGCTGACCTTTCTTGTCCTCAGCGGTTTCAACATAAACTTCCACCTTGTCGCCGACTTTCAAATCGGGGTTGTAGCGGAATTCCGAGGCGGAAATGATTCCGTCGCTCTTGTAACCAATGTTCACGATTACTTCCTTCTTGTCGATGTGGGTCACAGTGCCTTCAACGACTTGGTGGTCGGCCACCTTGTTGAGGGTTTCGTCGTAAGCGTTTTGAAGCTCTTCGCGGCTTGCGCCGACTGCTGAACCCTGCTCAAATTCTTCCCAGTTGAAGTCCTGCAGCGGTTCGATGTTTTTTAGATTTGACATAAATTTAATTAAATAAAAAGTTTGTAATTGATAAAGTTAGACTTTATGTTTATTGAAAACGGCTGCAAAATTACGAAATTTTTTCCACATAATATTATAATTAAGGTGTGGAAATGGCCGATTTAATAAAATTTAAGATTTACGGCTCCAAAATGTCGATTGGTTGGACGTTTGTGGTGTCGTTGGGTTCGTTTTCGGGTTCGGAAGTCGTTTTTTCTTCCTCGACGGGCTTTTCTTTCTTGGCAGGAAGGCCGAAAAGGTCGCGCAGACCGCTGAAATCCTTTCGCCAGATGATGCCGACTCCTTGCGTGTTGAGCGAATTTCGGGTGAAATAGCGGTCGTTGGTCTGGTTATAGACCTTGATGGCGAGGTTTCCACTCGGACGAAGCAGGTACTGAAGGTCGAAGTCGCCGATGAACGAGGTGGTGGCGTTGGGATTGTCGCGATAGCCGAACTCGCCGTTGATGAGCAGGCGGTTGTTGAGCAATCGACCCGAGAGAAGTCCCTCGTACTCAGCATTATAAAAACCTTGGTCGCCCGTCGAAATGTTGGCTCCGAAGTTCCAATTTCGGTTCTTGACAAGGCTCGAAAGCACGTTGTTGAGTTGTTGTGAAATGGTGCCACTGAGCAGACTCTGCATCGCGAGCGAGGTCTGACTCTGCTGTTCGGTTCCGTCGGTCGAGGCATTGTTGGTGCCTTGGTTGTAGAAGCGTCCGACAGCGAGCAGGTAGAGCACCTGCTGGTTCATTTCCTCCTCGGAATTGATGACGTTGAAAATCATCTGCTTCGCATCGGTTCCGACGGTCGGCATATCGAGGGCGAAATCGACGCGAGGTTGGTTGGGCGTGCCCGTGATGTTCATCAGACAATTCACGCGGATGTTGTTCGAGGTGAACGATTTGCCGAGTTGCAGGTCGGACAGTGGCACGCCGACGACGGTGTAGAGGGCTTGCAGGTTGAGTGCGGCATTGTAGGGGTCGCCACCGAATACGATGCTACCGCCCTGCGTGAATTGGAAATCCTTTTTGATGACGTTCTGGATGGTGAGTTTGTAGATGCCGTGATCGACGTTGTAGTTGCCGAACATATCGAAAGAGCCCTTGTTGTAGTAGGTTGCACGAATCACGCCGTCGCCGTTGAGCGCGATGTAGTCGCCCGTCGCTGCGTCCATAATCACCTTCAGCGTGGCCCTCGGATTCGCGTTGATGAGGAAATTCAGGCGAATGTCGGTGCTCTGTTCGGGCACTTCTTCTTGGGTGTTGGGTGTTGGGTGATGGGTGATGAGGTTCTGAAGTTGGACTTCCGAACGTTCTCTCCACGTGACAAATTCTCCCGAACTAATTGCATCGGGCGATGAGGCGTTGTAGCGGATTTCCGAGCCTTCGTCGGGCGTCACATCGACATCGATGACCACCTCGCCATCGCGTCCGCGAATCGTGCAGTTGCCCGTGCCATAGACCGTTCCGCAGAACGTGTCGCTGCCAAAATCGCGGAAGTCGTAGGCGAGCAATTCTTGTGCCTCGATGTCGAAATCGTAACTTAGATTTGTCAGACTTTTGTGGTGGAGCGCACCATTGACGATGCCGATGTGGCCGTGTGCGTCGAAAATCGTGTCGTTGCGGAACAGAATTTCGTCGGGAATGAGCGAAACGGCGGCATTTCGCAGTGTATAGGTCGTGTTGAGCGACTTGATGCCGACCGAACCGCTGGCGGTAACTCCGCCCGTGAGGTTGAGGTCGTCGAGCGCACCGTAAAGTCGCAGATTTCCAGACACTTGTAAATCGACATCGCGCATAAAACTGCCGCAAAAACTCTCGAGAAATTCGCCACGAGCCTTGTTCGGCCTGATGAAAAGTTCGAGTTCGTTGCGCTGTGGCGAAACATAGCCGTTGACGAGCGTATTCACGGGGAAAAGACCCATTTGCAGGACGTTTTGCGCTTGTGGGGCGATTGTGTCATTGGCGATGGCGTTGATGTCGATTTGCTTCGCCTCGTTGTTGAGTCGGGCGGTTGCGCTGAGCGTTCCCATTCGTCCGTCTTCAAAGCGGAATTCAGCCACATCGAGTTTCGCAGCGGCCTCGGGCGTTCCGAAAAGATGGGTGACAAAGGCTTTTCCTGTTGCCTTTCCGCTGAATTTCACGGCATCGAAATCGACCAGGTCGAGGATGTATTCCACATCGATGTCTTGCAACTCGGCGATGAGCGAATCGGCAGCATTTTCACTGCCTCGACCGTCGATGATGAGGTGCTGGCGGTCGTTGGAAATAGCCAAATGGTCGATGGTGAGGTCGTTTTTGCTATATACAATCGTGCCCGGCTCGACTGTCCACACCGTGTTGCCAATCGTGATGTCCGACGAGTGGATATCGACGTGTGCGGCATCTTTTCCCTCGGCTGTTCGGAAGAATTGCGCGTCGGCGTTGAGCACGCCTTTCATCGTGTGGAGGGCGTCGTTTTCGAAGTGGAGCGCGGTGACGAGATGGTTGTCGGCGGCGTCGGCTTCGAGCGTCAGGCGCAACTGCTTTCCGCTGTCGGAAATACGACTGATGGCGGCGTGCGTGCGCAGTGTGTCGTCGGGGGTGGTGATGTTGAGCGTGGCGTCGCGATACTCGCTGTCGTCGTAGATGAAATGGGGTAGACGGGCTTCGAGGTCGAGCTGGTGGTTGCGGTCGTCGATGATTCCCTCCACGCGCATCGGTTGGCGCAGTGTGAGCGGGATTCCGAAGAGGTCGTCGAGCCATTCACTGTCGGTGATGTTTGCGCTGATGCGGAAATTGTTGCGGGCCGACGGGCTGTATTTCGGCAGTCCGGGCAACGTCGGAAGTTTGCTGCTCACAAGGTTCGTGAAACTTTGGGCGAGCGTCTGGTAGTCGTATTGTCCTTCGACCTTGACATCGGCAAAATCGCTCTCGATGCTCAAATTGTGGCCGTCGTGGGTGTTCGTGGCACTCAGATTCAGCCTGTCGAAAGCAAAATGGCGGTCGCTCGACACCATTTCAAAATTCTCGATATTAACCTCGCCGACGGCATTGTTGAGCTGTTTTCCGGCGATGTTGGCCGACAGGTCGAACTGGAAGTTCGCGTCGCCCCAGTCGTCGCTCAGGTGGAGTGCCGACGGCTTGAGTTGGCGGACTTTGGCGTTGAGGTCGGCCACGAAGTTCTTCGTCGCGATTTTTCCCACGGCAGAAAGTTGTGCGTTGGGGTCATCGACATCGATTTTTCCATCGAAAATGCCGTCTTGGAAGTTGCCGTCGAGTTCGATGTTTTTGTACGAATAATTCTTGAAATCGAAGCGCGAAACCGTGCCTTTCGCCTTGAGCGCGAGGGGCGATTTTCCCGTCGGAAGTTGCCCATCGATGGCGATGTGCGTCGCCAGTTCGCCGAGTTCGTCGTTGTCGAGAATGCATTGCAGGTTCAGTCCGTCGCTTTCCAGATTTCCATTGAAATTCCGCCCGTTTTTCACGAAATTCAACTTCGCGTTGCCTGCGTCGGTCTGCAGCGTGCCTGTCGCCGTGAGGTTTTGCGCCGTTCCGCCAGCCTTTCCCTCAAACGAAATATTTCCCAACCGATGCACTTCCTCGGGCAGTTTTACTTGTTTTTCGAGGTTTTTCGAGAGCGTTTTTACGTGGTTTTCGCCGATGGAAAATTGGCGGATGTTCGCAATCCAGTTCGCACCACTTTCTTGATTGGAAAATGAGCCGTTACCAGACAAGACGAACAGCCCATCCTGCGAACGAGCATCCAATTCGCCCACATTCACTGACGAGGCCGTTCCACTGAACGAAGAAGTGATGGAAATCGGGTTTTCCAAGTCTTTCAAAAAAGGAGCAAAACACGCTAATTCTGAGGGATTCACGTTCGAAGATTCAATTTTTCCATTGAATTTGAGTGAAGAAGCATCGAATTGGTTGTTTTTAAAGTTGTAAGAAGCACTTAACTCGTTGAACTTCAGGTGGCTACGAGGCGTAATGATGGCGAAATCGCTGAGTTGCGCCGCCTCGCGGTTGGCAATGGTTTTAAAGCTTAAATTCTTGACGCGCAAACCCGATTTTTCGTTGAACGTCAGTTTCTTTAGGTTCACGTTCAGCGAGTCGTCTTTGAGCGCGTTCAGAATCGCGTGGGCGCTGATGTCGCTCACCTCGATGTGGGCAGGTGAAAATTCACCCGAAACGGGTGCCATAAAGCGTTTGTGATACGCCACGCTACCGCGCCGAACGATGAGCGAGTGGATGCAAAGGTCGAGCGGTGAGTCGTCCGACGGCTCTTTCGAGGCCAGCGAGTCGAGCGCAAACTGGAAATTGTGCGGCGCGTCCGCCGTTTGTTGGTAGAGGTTCGCGTTCATGCCGAACAACTGCGCCGATGTCACCACGATTTTCCCTTTCAGCAGTGCCAAATAGTCGATTTTCGCCGACAGGCGCGACGCTTTCAGCAGTGGCTCGCCCTGTTGGTCGCGAATGTTCACGTCGTCTATGGTGATTCGGTTCAAAAAGCCCAAATCCACGCGCCCCACGCTCACCTCCGTGCCCAGTTTTTCCGACAGCACGTCCGCCGTTTTCGAGCCAATAAAGTGCTGTACCGTCGGCACACGCAACAGTACAACCACCGCGATGAGCAGTCCGATGACCGTCCACAGCGCGATGTTGGAGATTTTCCTCACTTTTTTCAAATCGTCTGCAAAGATACTATTAAGTGAACGAAAAACCAAAAATTAATGGGATTTTTTGTTTTTTCAAAAAATATTCGTATCTTTGCAAACGAAACAATCAAAAAATAACGAAGACTATGGCAACTTACGCTATTACACTGAACGAGCGCACGACAAGCGGGAAAGCTTTAATGGCTTATCTGCAGGCTTTAGGAGTGCTTGTTAAAAAGATTTCCCCGAAAGCCAAAGGAAGCCTTGCGCGTTCACGGGAAGACAAACTCGCTGGACGCGTCGAGTCGTTCGCTTCGTCAGAAGAAATGTTCAAATCTTTAGGCATCTGAACGGTATGTATAAAGTACAGATGACAAAGACGTTCCGCAAAGATGCCGAGCGATGTCGGAAACGCGGATACAATATGGAACTGCTCAAGACGGCCATCCGCTTGCTTGAAATCGACGGGAAACTGCCGATGACCTACCGACCGCACAAGCTGTCGAGCGACTATGCAGGCTGTTGGGAATGTCACCTGAAAGGCGACTGGCTGCTGATTTGGGAGCAAGACGACCGTGAACTGACGCTACTTTTTACAGGTACAGGAACTCATTCCGATTTATTCTAACTGATTTTAATTTTTACAAAATAATTCAAAAATCAACCATCAACCATCAAAAATCATTGGCCTATGACATAAAACTGACAAAAGACATATAGATAAGAAGCGTCCGCTTTAATCTTGTCATCTGATAATTGGGGAATTAGAAGATACCACACAAGAGTAATAGCTGATGCTCACGCCGCTCGGCGTGGGCTTTTACTCGTAAATGTGTGCAATGGTTATCCCCAATACCTCAGATGACGTAGACGAAGATTAGTCCACGTTTTCTTTTTATGCTTTTTCGAGGTATGGAACAAACAACGATAACAACAATCAATAACCCAAACAACGATGATGAGTAAAAAGACTTTTTCCAGATTGTCAGCAGCAATTTTGCTGTTGCTGACGGTTTCCATCCCTGTAGGGGCACAGGAAATCAGCGTTGAGGCTGCACGACAGACGGCAGCCAAGTTTATTAACGAGCACGCGGCGAAGCTGCCTGCAAAGAGCCGAAAGGGAATGATGAAGGCACCGCCGAAAGCGGAAAGCCTGCAACTGGTCTATACGCAAGAAGACCAACTGCACGAAAGCCCTGCGCTCTACGTTTTCGAGCAGCCCAAGCAAGGCGGTTTCATCATCGCCTCTGCCGATGAGCGCGTTGCGCCCATTTTCGGCTATTTTGAAGAGGGAAACTTTCAAGATGCAGTCAAGGAATCCTGTTGTTTCAAAGCCGTTTTGGAAAATTTCGGCCAACAGATAGCATACGCCCGTGAAAACGGTCTTCCTCAATTTACAAGCACTCTCAATGATGACAATGATTTCTCACCAATCGAGCCAATCACAAGAAATGGCGTACATTGGCATCAAAGGGGAGATGGCCTAAATGATTACTGTCCGATAGACAAGAACACAGGCAAGAGAAGTGTTACTGGCTGTGTGGCAAACACGATGGGAATATTGATGTATCATCACCAATGGCCGAAGCGCGGTGTGGGAAGCCATTCTTACCAGCCCCATAACGTCGAGGGTACGCTGACTGCCAACTTTGGGGAAACCACCTATCGTTACGAATTGATGGGAATCAACGGTAGCCTTGAAACTGCACACCTTTTATACCATTGTGGCGTGGCGGTCAATATGGACTATTCATCAAGCGGCAGTGGGGCCAATATTCACACAAATAATGCCATGGAGAATTTTTTCAGATATGATTTTGTAAAGAGAATTGAAGGTGATGAGTATACAAAAGTAAGCGAACTACATGAGGCCTTGTCGCATAACAATCCTTTATGTGCTAGTGGTGGTCGTGGTGCCCTCCTACATGAATTTCTCATAGACGGTTATCAACCGGGCGGATTCATTCACCTGAACCTACATTCGGGTTTTGCGAATGGTTATGTACATATCAGTGGACTGAAAGATGGTTGGAATGATTTTGGTACTTTGCATTCAAATTTTGCTTATTATAATGGCAATGAGTTTGAGATTGAGTTGTATGTTCCTGAAGAAGATGTCAAAACTATAAAAATGGATGAAATGGAATACAAGATTCTATTCAATAAGGCAACGATTACGAAAGGTACGGGAACAGGTAATTTAGTGATTCCTTCCTCTGTCATTGGTGAAAATGGAGAGGTCTATCCCGTGACGAGTATCGGCGATGCTGCGTTCTATGGCTGCTCTGGCCTGACAAACATAACTATACCCAACTCTGTGACAAGCATCGGCAGCGATGCGTTCTATGGCTGCTCTGGCCTGACATCTGTGACTTTCCATTGTAAGGAAATCGGGTCGTGGTTCAGTGGTAACATTACGATCAAGGAAATTGTTTTTGGAGAAGAGGTGTCAAGCATCGGTTTAGAGGCTTTCAGAGGCTGTTCTGGCTTGACAAACGTGACAATCCCGAATTCCGTGACAAGTTTAGGCGATCGGGCATTCTCTGGCTGCTCTAGTCTGACAAGTGTGACAATCCCGAATACCCTGACAAGTATCGGCGCCGGTACGTTCTGGGGCTGCTCTGGCCTGACGAGCATAACGATCCCGAACTCCGTGACGAGCATCGGTAGTTATACGTTCTATGGCTGCTCTGACCTGACGAGTATAACAATTCCAAATTCCGTTGAGAGCATCGGCAGGAATGCTTTCGCTGGTTGCTCTGGCCTGACGAGCATAACGATTCCGA
>Ga0256404_1000285_pt1 | contig 131137 bp, 103 predicted proteins | sample RumenRJG_01DNA_FD_185990 | JGI IMG/M metagenome (GOLD analysis project Ga0256404, IMG submission 185990) | Bovine rumen microbial communities from Lethbridge, Alberta, Canada - RJG_01 | ecosystem: Host-associated > Mammals > Digestive system > Stomach > Rumen | place: Canada: Alberta... | reverse complement strand
CAATTCTAGAAAAATCCAAAGCTGATTTCTATTGATTTAGCATATCTTAGCACGTTGAGAGATATATGCGCTAATGCTTAATTTATTGAACGATAAACATTAATTTACCACGACAGTCTGTGGAGATTGCCTTCGGTTTCGAGCCCTGCGAAGTCCATCTGGCGAAGTGCCTCGAAGGTTACGATTGCAACCGAATCAGCAAGATTAAGCGACCTCTCCTCCGGCTTCATCGGAATACGGACGCAGGTGTCCGGATGCTCGACAAGAATCTCTTCCGGAATCCCGGCACTTTCCTTTCCGAACATGATATAGCAGCCATCCTTGTAGCTCACATCAGTATAACGATGAAAAGCCTTTGTGGTTGCAAAGAACATATTTCCTGCCGCTGCAGGATTCTTCTCGAGAAAATCATTATAATCCAGATATCTCTCATAGTTCAGCCTTGGCCAGTAATCAAGCCCGGCTCTCTTCACTGCTTTTTCAGACAGATGAAACCCAAGCGGCTCGATAAGATGAAGCTTCGAGCCTGTTATAACACATGTTCTTCCGATATGGCCCGTATTGGCAGGCATTTCCGGTTCATAAAGCACTACATTTATCATTAGATCACATCCCAATATCCGTCAAGTGTTGCAAAATAATCATCTATTGTCTCTGCACGGCGGATTTCTGTAACATCTCCATTTTCACGAAGAAGGAGCTCTGCTGACCAGAGACGTCCGTTATAGTTGTAGCCCATTGCAAAACCATGCGCACCTGTATCATGGATAACAAGATAGTCTCCCATCTCGATCTCCGGAAGCTTTCTGTCAATCGCAAATTTATCGTTATTTTCGCAGAGCGAACCTGTAACATCATAAATGTGATCGAGCGGCGCATTTTCCTTGCCAAGCACAGTGATATGATGATATGCGCCATACATTGCAGGTCTCATAAGGTTTGCTGCGCAGGCATCAACACCGATGTATTCCTTGTAGGTGTGCTTCTCATGAATTGCCTTTGTAACAAGATGTCCGAAAGGAGCGAGCATGAAACGTCCGAGCTCAGTATATATCTCAACATCACCCATTCCTGCTGGAACGAGCACTTCCTCATAAACCTTCTTAACGCCCTCACCGATCTTCATGATGTCATTCGGCTCCTTGTCAGGAGAATATGCGATACCAACGCCGCCTGAAAGATTGATAAATGAAAGCTTTACTCCGGTCTTCTCCTTGATCTCAACAGCAAGGCTGAAAAGGATCTTTGCAAGCGCAGGATAATAGTCATTTGATATAGTATTGCTTGCAAGAAACGCATGCATACCAAACTCCTCAGCTCCCTCAGCCTTAAGAATGCTGTATGCCTCAAGCAGCTGATCCTTTGTAAGGCCGTACTTTGCATCTCCCGGATTATCCATTACCTGGAAGCCTTCCTTACTCTCACCGAGAGTGAAAACTCCTCCCGGATTGTATCTGCAGGAAATTCTCTTAGGAATACATCCGCAGGCCTTCTTAACAAAAGGAATGTGTGTTATATCATCAAGATTGATCGTTGCACCGATCTTGTATGCATAGGCAAACTCTTCATCCGGAGTATCATTCGAAGAGAACATGATATCATTTCCGGAAAGTCCGATACGGCTTGACATTACGAGCTCAGCCATTGATGAGCAGTCCGTGCCGCAGCCCTCTTCATGAAGCACCTTTAAAATGCTTGGATTTGGGGTAGCCTTAACCGCAAAATATTCCTTAAAGCCCTTGTTCCATGCAAATGCTTCCTTCAGCTTTCTTGCATTTTCACGTATTCCCTTTTCATCATATATATGAAATGGAGTAGGATGCTTCTTAACGATCTCTTCAATCTGTTCCTTTGTCACAAATGGTTTCTTTTCCATGTTTTCTATCCTCCGGTTATTATAGTTCTTTATTCGTTTATCGATTTTTGAGCCTTATTGCAGCTCCCGTACAGTGAGTCTTTCAGCACTGTGCTATTCAGGAAAACAGGCAAGTTTAAAGACCAGTTAATCAGAAATCGCACATTACATATCTATATTATTATTCTGTACTAATGCTTCAACGACCACGATTATATCATTATTAGCCCCGAGACTCAAGAGTACATTAATTAACAACCTTCCTTTTTCATTATATAACTCAATTTAATTGATAATAACCTTCGGATGTGATAAAGTTAAGTTGTGTCAGGTTGAATTTCTGCTGGTATTAGGGGGCCTGCACTCGTAGTCTATAGTCTTAGAAATACGGGGGTTTGACATGATAAAAAAATTACTGCGCGAAATGGGGTTTGCCAGAAATTCTAAATATCAGAATTATTATCTTAATGATACAAATATAAGAACAGCTAATTATATGTCTGTTGTTGTTATTTCGCTTGAGATCTGGATGATCATTCGTTATGTAAAAACGCGTCCGGGTCTTACCTTTATGAATTATTTTGACGGAGAGACCAACTATCTGATCCTTCTTTCCGCCGCTATCATCACACTCACCTTCAGTCTTCGATATAAGCATATGAGCGAGAAAAGAACGAAATGCATTCCCGGCATCATCACCGGCTTCATAGTTCTTCTGCTCGACATTCTTCTCTTTACAAGATTCATTTATGTCAGAAAGAATAAAATGAATTTCGGAGAACTTCTGAATGAATCAAAATATCTCATTCTGCTCTCCGTACTTATCATAGTGTACCTTACCTACGAGTTCCTTTATTCCGACAGAAGCCAGCGCCGCGCTTCGATCTACGGCCAGTTTCTGAACGTAATATTTGCCCTCATATGTCTGGGCTTCGGCATCGAAACCTCTGTTTATGATGTTTCCAAGGAAAGGCAGATCCTCTGTTTTGTTACTATGGCCATTTATGCAGCCTGTCTGCTCATCTGGAAACCATATGCTTCTTTTATCATTCTCAGTGTCTTTTTCCTGTATTTCTATCATGAATGGGAACCTATCATGAAAGCAAACGAATCTCCTCATGCGCAGAAGATACTCGAGGCAAACCAGATCAATTATTTTACCTTCTGGATCGCTCTTGTTATGGTAAGCGTGAGCATTTATCAGCAGAGACTTACCGAGGCGAAGAAGGATGAAAACCTTACGAAAGCTCACGATCTGATGAAAAAACTTGCCGTTCAGGACGAGCTTACCGGTCTCAGCAATATGTATCAGTTCGTTCAGGATGCGGAAAGGGTAATGTCCGAATCTCAGGAGAACCGGATATATCTTTTCATAAATATCGATAATTTCAAGAATTACAATGATAAATACGGCTACCCTGCCGGAAATGAATTTCTCCGTAAGGTTGCCCACATCATCAGTGACGGTTTCCCTGGAGAGCCTGTTGCCCGACAGTCGGATGATCACTTTGTTGTACTTACAACCACCGATGATCTCGACGAGAGGATTTCTTCGGTAAGAAACAGCGTGATAAATATCAATCGCGAGATTTACGTTGATCTGAAGGTCGGCTCATACATGCCGGGCAAAAATATCACAGAAAGCACCAAGCTGATTATCAATCCTGGATGTCAGCCTGAGCAGGAAAACCCGGCAGGCGTGATCACCGATCCTCACATTGCGGTGGACCGTGCACGTTTTGCCTGCGGACTTATCAAGAACAAATTTGATAAGTATTATCTGGAATATGATGCAAAGGTCGACAGAGACTTTCACAAGAGACAATATGTTGTAAATAATATCGACACTGCGATAGAGAACGGTTATATTCATGTTTATTACCAGCCTGTTGTGTGGTCTGAGTCACACACCCTCTGCAGCTGCGAGGCCCTTGCAAGATGGATAGATCCGGAATACGGCTTCCTTGCTCCGAACGATTTCATCCCTGTACTTGAAGAATATCGCCAGATTCACAAGCTCGATAAATGCATCTGGGAAATGGTTTGCCGCGACATACATGATGTCACGGAAGCCGGTCTGAAACCGATACCGGTGTCCCTCAACATTTCGAGACTGGATTTTGAACTTATGGATACCCCTGCAGTTCTCGAAGACCTTGTTAAGAAATATAAATTACACAAGCACGATATCCACATCGAGATTACCGAGAGTGCCCTTGCAGACGATATGGGTCGGCTGCAGCGAGACCTCGCAAGGATCAAAAATGACGGATTTTCTATCTGGCTTGACGACTTCGGTTCGGGATATTCATCCCTCAACGTACTTAAGGATTACAGCTTCGATGTACTTAAGATTGACATGAAGTTCCTCTCAAGCTTCAACGACAACGAAAAGTCCAAGATTATCCTGAACACTATAGTAGATCTCGCTACAAAGCTTGGAATGTACTCGCTCACAGAAGGCGTTGAAACAAATGACGAAGCGCTCTTCCTTGAAGAAATAGGCTGCGGCAGGCTTCAGGGCTACTATTTTGGAAAGCCTATGCCGCTTCAGGACATCGTAGCCAAGATCAAAGACGGCACATACATAATAAAAAAACTCGGATAATCCGAGTTTTTTTATTATCCTCCAAAGTCCCAACCACGTGAGAAAATACGCTGCCGAAGGAGTATTTCATCTACGACTGAGGCAGCATATTTTCTCACGGCCTGCAAACTCTAGTCCCCAAACAAGAAAACCCCTGAAGAACTGTCGTCACGTAAAAAATAACAGTAAAAAACATGCCTGCGAGGGCGTATTTCAGCTACAACCGAGCGGGCATGTTTTTTTACTGTTATTAAATTTACCTGCCGATTATTTCTTCAGCGGTTTTCTCGCAAGACATCCAAAGCCGAGTGCATTCGGCCCCGTATGTGCTCCGATAGTATTATTTATCTCATTTATAAAGCTCACCTCGATGCCAAGCTCTTCCTTGATCCTCGCAATAAGCTCAATAGCCGCCGGTTCATTGTTGGTATGAACCACGCAGGTATATCTCGGATCAGGGTCCATTTCCTTGAACATCCTGATTATCTCATTTATGGCTCTCTTTCTGGTACGAACCTTCTTGAGAGCAATTATCTTGCCCTCAGTACTTGTATTTATGTAGAGGATAGGCTTGATATCAAGCATTGTCCCGACGGTACCGCCGAAGGCGCTGAGTCTTCCTCCTCGCACAAGATATTTCAGATCATCAACTACGAACATAGCGTGGAAATTCTCTCTCTGTCTTACGACCTCGGCCTCTATCTCCTCCATCGTATGTCCCGCAAGCTGCATGTCCCTTGCCATATGAAGCATAAGACCTGCGCCCTCGGATTCATTCAGCGAATCGATGACTATGATCTTGCATTCCGGTCTCTCCTCCATCAGCTCTCTGCCTACATTCAGGCAGGTGTTAAAGCTCATTGAAAGTCCTGAGGAACAGATGATAGCAAGTATATCCTTACCTTTATCCAGTTCAGCCTCAAACATTTCCCTGACTCTTGCAGGATTACAGCCGCTTGACTTTGCGACCTCGCCGGCATCAAGTCTCTTATAAAATGTATCCGGATCCAGCTTTATCTCATCTCCGTAGATAACTCCGTCTCCAAAATGATAATACTGAGGCATTATGATGATACCTTCTCTTGCAGCATAATCCTCTTCAACATCTGTATTTACATCAGTCATAAGTGTGAATTCTCTCACAGCGGCTCCCCCTATCCTAAAGGTTATTTTTAAAATATCATAAACCGCACATTTATAAAGCATAAACGGCGCATCATTATACAACAAGTATAATGCCTGCGCCGTATTTTGTCACATTATTTTTTATTTATAACTGCTCATCAACCATGTTCTTTTCTCTGTTAAAGGCGTCATATATACATGGAACAACAATAAGTGTAAGAAGTGTTCCGTAAACAAGTCCGCCTACAACAACGATCGCCATAGGCTGTCCGAGCTCAGCACCCTGACCGAAGCCCGCTGCCATGGTTGACATTGAAATGATAGTCGTAAGTGCTGTCATGAGCACCGGCCTCATTCTGGTCCTTGCCGACTCAACGATAGCGTCCTTCTTCGACATTCCCTCACGTCTCAGCTGGTTGATGTAATCAACGAGAACGATACCGTTATTTACTATGATACCTGCAAGCATTACGAAACCAACCATTGCGATAACGCTCACCTCGCTGCCTGTAAGGTACAGTGCAAGGAAACCGCCGGTAGCCGCAAGAGGCATAGTAAACATTATGATAAATGGTGAAAGCAGTGACTGGAACTGCGCTACCATTATGAGGTAAATGAGGATTACCGCAAGGAGGAGCATCTTGCCCACCTGATACATTGCCTCGTTGATGGTCTCGTCCTCACCTGCCATTTCAACTGTATAGCCTTCAGGAACCTCATAATCCTTAAGCTTTGCTCTGACTTCATTTCCTACAAGACCTACGTTGTGCTCCTTGTCAACATTTGCCTTAACAGTGATGAATCTGTTCTGAGACTTTCTTGTTATGACACTGAGCTCTGCAGTACGGTTGAAATCTGCGATCTCTGCGATCGGAATCTCCTTCTTCTCGCCTGTAATTCTGTCTGTATAAGTAAATGTAAGCGCCTCAAGCTCGTCGATGCTGAGCTCTGACTGATCTTTGCTTCTTACAAATACTTCATAGTCCTTAATATCTGTTGAAATGGTTGTTGCAGCTGTTGTTGCAGCCATCTTGCTGTAAACGATCTGGAATACCTGTGCGGTAGTCATACCGTACTTCGCAGCCTTGTCTTTATTTACCACGATATCGATCTGATTTGTAAGATCGTCAAGACCGTCATCGATATCAACAGTACCCTCGACATCATTTAATATAGCTGCTACATCCTTGGCGATAGCCTGCATCTTTGTGATGTCACGGCCCTTGATATTTATTGAGATACCTGAACCTGAAAGTGCTGACATATCCATCATATTTGCACTTACACTAACCTGGCAGCCAAGTCCCTGGGCAGCGTTCAGTATCTTCTTTTCCATCTCGTCATTGCTGATCTTTGCATCCTCGTCCAATATAACATACATGGTAAGAGAATTACCGCTGCCGCCTGCTGAGGAAAGCATTGACATTCCTGAATTTCCACCTGCCATGGCACCTATCGTGGTGATCTCAGGGATCTCCATAAGCTTATCGATAAGTTCGTCAGAGTAAGCACCCATTTCCTCAAGTGAAGGGTTCTCGCCCTCAAATGGAGTAAGTGTTACGGTTGCCTGTGTACTTGACATTTCCGGCATAAATGCAGTTCCCTTTGAAAGTGCAAGGAAGATGCTGAGTACGAGAAGAAGTATCATAACGATAAATACAACCGGCTTGAATCTGAGACATTTTCTAAGGAAACCGGTGTACTTATCCATGAGCTTTGTGAAGATGCCGCCGGTCTTTCTCTCCTTCTCCTTACCAAGCATGCTGCCTGCCATCGCAGGAACAAGTGTAAGAGCAACAAGGAGGCTGGCGCCAAGTGTATAAGCTATGGTAAGACCCATATCTACAAAAAGCTGTCTTGTGATACCATCAGTAAAGATGATAGGAGCAAATACGCAGACTGTTGTAAGTGTAGACGCTGTGATAGCGCCGGCAACCTGCCTTGCACCGTAAACAGCAGCCTTCTTCTTGGACATTCCTTCATTTCTGAGTCGGTAAATGTTTTCTATAACAACTATCGAGTTATCTACAAGCATTCCTATACCAAGAGTAAGTCCTGACATGGAAATGATGTTCAGCGTGATCTTTGAGAAGTACATAAGAACTACTGCAAAGATAACACTGAGAGGTATCGCACATGCGATGATAAGAGTCGGTCTTCCGTCCTTGAGGAAGATAATCAGTATTATGATCGCAAGCAGTGCACCAACGATCATATTCTGGAAGATTGACTTTGTGATGATGTCAATGTACATTCCCTGATTCATAAGAGTTGCAAAGCTTATATGCTCTGACTCACTCTTCTCAAGAGACTTGAATTTTGCCTCGATCGAATCAGCAACATCACCTGTTGCATAGCCGGTCTGCTTCTGGAATGAGAGGAGGATTCCCGGCTTACCGTTTACATTTGCATAAACCTCTTTCGAGTCATCTACAAGTTCAACATTTGCAACATCGCTGACCTTGATCGGATCTACTCCCTCCATACCAAGATCTATAAGTACAAGTGATGCAAGCTCATCGATTCCCGGTACCTTCTCTCCGATCTTGACAAGGTACTGACCATCTGCTTCATTTATATATCCTGCAGGCATATCGAAGTTCTGTGCAACCATAAGCTGCTTAAGGAGATCAAGGGTAAGTATGCCCTCGATATCTGCGGACGCTGCCGCCTTTTCCTTCGCTTCGGCAACATTTGCACGAGTCTCATCTATAGTAAGTCCGCTTTCAAGCTTAAAGCTGTCAATATCAGGAAGGATTGCCGCAAGAGCCTCATTATTCTTAAGCTCTGCAAGAGCCTCTTCCTCTGTAAGTGCACCTGACTCAACCTGCTGTATAGCAGTATCAACCGCTGCAATGCCAAGGTCAAATCCAGCTGACATCTGAGCGAGTGCTCCGAGAGCTGCAGGAACGTCATCAAGTCCCTTTACAGTTACTCCGAGAGCTGCAAGACCTTCTCCGGTCTCGGCGATGCTCTTATTTATTCCGTCAAGCTGATCCTCAAGCTCCTTAACCTTTGCACGGGCTGTATTTATATCGAAACCATTTGCCTCAGTAAACTGCTCATCTGTAAGCATTCCGCTGTCATAAAGTCCGATCACCTCATTCATGGCATCTATTCCGGCCTGAAGCTGTGCAGCGCCGTCATTTGCCTGCTGAAGTCCCTCTAAGGCAGCAGCTATGTTCTGCTTATTTGACTGAAGAAATGCTTTCTTATCTGCGAGAGTTCTTCCGCCGAGCATCTTCTCAGCTTCACTCAGCTGAGTTTCAACCGATTCAAACTGTGCGCTTATCGCAGCCTGAACCTTCTTGTTAAGCTCAGCCACCTTGTCCTCATCAAGAGTAACCCTGATGGTCTCGGTAACTCCGCCCATAGCATTAACACGGGCAACACCGTTTATACTCTCCAGCTGAGGCTGGATCTCACCATTTACATAGGTAGTAAGCGCTGTGATATCCATTCCGTCAACACCGACCGCAGCAACATAAACAGGCATCATATCCGGATTGATCTGCATAACTATCGGCGTTCCGACGGTGTCTCCAAAGGTACTCTGAACCTGATTCAGAGACTGCTGGATCTCTATAAGTACAGAGTCCATATTTACACTCTGCTCATACTCAAGTATGACCATTGAATAACTGAAATACGACCTTGACTGGATCTGCTTCAGATCCGATGTTGTCGCCAGAGCCGCTTCGATTGGGGCCGTAACCTCTGATTCTACCGCCTCAGGGCTGGCGCCAATATCTGTTGTCACAATAACCGCATACGGAAATGTCATGTTCGGCAGAAGATCGGCCGTCATGCTCATAAGCGCAACAACGCCGAGAACGATGACAAGGACCACTCCAACCAAAACGGTATACGGTCTCTTAACACTAAACTTCGATAACATTTTGCCCTCCTACAAATTTCATTTTTTCCCTAAAAAAACGTTACGCATGATACTCTACCAATAATATGTGTTAAAAATGTGAAAAGAAAAGTATTTTATTAATTTTTTTTAATATTTTCCCGCCCCAAACATAAATACGCATAAATTCTTGCAATTTAAAGTGATGTAAACTAAAATATGACATAAGTGTCAAAATACAAATGCTTTCCTGCTTGCAGGAAAAGCTTTTTGTATTTTTGACACGCCAAAACACGAGGAATTAGCATTTTTCAGCGCCGGAAAGGAAGTTTGTTATAAATGAAAGAATACTGGAAAAATGAAACCGTCAGGAAGCGCATCTTCATCGGCGCCGTACTGATAATATTATATCTTCTTCTCAGCAACATCTCAGATGTCGCCGGAGTGATCGAATCGACCATAGGCATCTTCTCTCCGTTTATTCTCGGAGCGGCGATTGCCTTCATATTAAATGTACCGATCACCAAGCTTGAGAAGCACCTCTTCAAGAAGGAAAAATATCAGACTGAGAAATGGGCCGGCCGCCGAAGAGCACTGTCCATGTTCATCGTCATTTTTCTTGCCATTGTAATTGTTGTACTTATCATACTCCTGATCGTTCCTGAGATCTCAAAAACGATCGTACTTCTTGCTAAGCAGATTCCGGAGGGAATAGAAAAGCTTTCAAAATGGCTTGTAAATGCAACTGCAAAATATCCAAAGGTTGCGGAAAAGATTCAGGAATATAGTAAAAACTGGGAGAAGGCCTTAACTCCTGCCCTTAATTATCTTTCCGAGCAGGGCGGTTCCATCATTTCAAATGGATTCGGCCTCATCACCGGCGTTGTATCAAGTGTTACTTCATTTCTTATCAGTTTTATCTTCTCGCTGTATCTTCTCAGCGGAAAGGAAAGACTCAGCAGACAGGGAAGACAGATCGTTTACAGCTTCCTTCCTATAGATAAAGCCGAAAAGTTCCTTCATATAGTAAGGCTTGCCAACAGAACCTTCAGCAACTTTATCTCCGGACAGTGTCTGGATGCATTTATGCTTGGCTGCGAATTCATCATCGTTATGTCCATCGCCGGAATGCCTTATGTGCTCCTGCTCGGCGTAATGATAATGGTACTCGCACTCATCCCTATCCTCGGCGCCTTCATCGGCCTCGGTATAGGAACACTGCTGATACTCCTTGTTTCACCGATCAAGGCGCTCATCTTTGCGATAATTTTCACAATACTTCAGCAGGTGGATGCAAACCTCGTATATCCTCACATCGTAGGAAGCTCCGTAGGACTTCCGGGTATGTGGGTGCTGATGTCAGTTACCGTTGGCGGTTCACTCTTCGGACTTCCGGGCATGCTGATGCTCATCCCGGTCGCTTCGGTTTTATATGCACTCTTCCGCGAGCACGTTACCAAAAAGCTTGCCGAGAAAAATGTTCCTTCTGATAAATATATGCTGAATCCTGTTTTAGAGGAGCAGGAAAGTGTGCTTAGTAAAGAGATCAAGCTCAGGAGAAAGAATAAGAACACAAATAAAGACGAGAATAAGAACGAGTACAAATAAGATTTCATTTCTCAGAGCAACCATATAAACGTCTTTGCATCACTGCTCCACGTATCTCTTCAACCTCTGCTCCGGCTCTTAGCATATGCACCCTGCAAAGCGGGAATGTCATACTGCCGTTCTCATCTTTTACATCAACGCTCAAAAACACACCCGTTGGCATCATACGATAATGAGTGTTTGTCCTTACTATATCGGCAATGCTGTTAATTCTGAGCACAGCTCCATGTTTAATAAATAGATACTCTCTGCCAAGCCTGAACTGGTCATCCGCAAAGGGCTGTGCCAAAGCAAAGTCACTGACCATTCTCCGCCCGCCGTCTGCAGCAAGGTAGGAGTTGAGCCTTCTTGCGGCTCCTGACCGGTATCTGTAAATGAGCCAGCAAATAAAATCTCCCGGGGTTTTTACTCCCGGGAGATCCTTTATATATCAAGTAAATTAAATTCTATTTATTAGAACTCAGGCTCGATAAGACCATAAGTGTTGCCTTTTCTCTTATAAACAACATTTACTTCGTCTGTTTCAGCATTTCTGAATACGTAGAAGTTATGTCCGAGAAGCTCCATCTGGATGCATGCATCTTCCGGATACATAGGCTTAACAGCAAATCTCTTGCTTCTGATGATCTTGATCTCATCCTCATCTGCAACCTCTGACTCATCCTCTAAGAATCTGTCATTGAAGTATGCTGCGTCCTGCTCTTTATCTATGATCTTCTTCTTATATCTTGTAACCTGACGTTCGATTATCTCTACGACCATGTCTATAGAAACATACATATCATCACTAACCTGCTCAGCTCTGATGATGTGTCCCTTCATAGGAATGGTAACCTCTATCTTCTGTCTCTCCTTTTCTACTGAAAATGTAACCTGAACATTAGTATCTTCACTGAAGAACTTCTCAAGTCTTCCGAGTTTATCGTAGATGGCCTCCCTTAATCCATCTGTAACATCGATGTTTTTGCCGCTGATAATGTAATTCATACGTCTCACTCCTTCTCGCCTGTATTACATGCATTTTCGCATTATCCCCACAAAAATGCACGCCGTGGACACTCAGAAGAATGTCCTTTTATGGTACTTTTAACCACGAATTAATTATATCATAGAGACTAAATTCAATCAATAAAATAATATTCTTTTTTGTCTGACAATTCATTAAATTTTTTAAACGTTTTAGAATACTTTCATTTTTTCCTTTCGTCATTTTCTACAAATTCGTGACTATCTACAAATTATGCATTTTAACATTTTATATGCAATAATCTTATGTTAATTACAATCATGTGTTGATAATGTTGATAACTCTGTTTATAGTTCATCAAATTACGTATTCGCGATAAAGTTATCAACATCAAACAGGTTTATAAATGTTATTTTTTGAACAGCTAACATTATGTGCATTGTGAATTATGTACAAAATGTGTATTCTTTAAAAACACGCTGAATTGTCAGACCTAAAACGGCATCTCATATAGTTTCCTTCCGGCAGGAAAAACTCCAGAATGCCCCTTGGAGCAGTGCCATGAAAGGTATCGGTCCCCCCAGACAAGACACCGGAGCAGTGCCATGAAAGGCATCGGTTCCCCTGGGCAAAACACCGGCGCTGCTCCGCAGTCTTCTCCGGGTACGGCAAAGGGACCGGTCATTTCGCTACTATGACCGATCCCTGAATATATGTTATTTCTTGTGAAAAAAATTACTTATTCAATTACTCTCGTTGCGGCTACAGGTGTTCTGTAATCCATTGGAGAGATTATGATTCCTACCTCAGGACAACTTGCGTGTACTACCATACCATTTCCGATATAGATTACAACATGTCCGATGTCATCTACGCTTCCGTAGAAGAGAAGATCTCCAGGCTCAACCTCTGATACGCTGATACGTCTTCCGCTGTAAACCTGATCCTCAGCACCACGATAGAGTGAATATCCAAAGTGTGCAAATACTGAATATGTGAAGCCTGAGCAGTCACATCCATTGACAAGATCTGTTCCGCCGTATACATACGGATTACCAACAAACTGAAGTGCGTAATTTACAAGATCAAGCTTTGTCTGTGTAATGCTGCCATCTGATGATGGAGTATCATCTGATGTATCATCTGTGCTGTCACTGTCATCGTATGTTTCTTCTGATTCAGTGTCATCATATGAATCATCCGAATCACTGTCATCATCTGAGTTATCATCGTATGCATCATCCGAATCACTGTCATCATCTGAGTTGTCATCGTATGAATCATCCGAATCACTGTCATCATCTGAGTTGTCGTCGTATGAATCATCTGAATCGCTGTCATCATCTGAGTTGTCGTCGTATGAATCATCTGAATCGCTGTCATCTGAGTAGTCATCATATGATTCTTCTGAAGCTTCTGTCTCAGTTTCTGTCTCTGTTTCAGTCTCTGTCTCAGTTTCTTCTGTATCAGAAGCACCATTTACTGCTTCTGTAGTATGCTTTTCTTTAGTCTTGATGCTTTCTGATGAAAATGATCCATCAACTGTTGCAAATGTGATATCAACATATTCGCTACTGACATAACCGACAAGGTCTGTATCGATTGATATCTTTGTCCATTCGCCTGTCTGCTCAAGAACTGTATATGTTCCGCCTTCAGGAATAAGTGTGATAACCTCACCTGTAAGGCTTGCTTCTGTTCTTACTCTAAGAGTTGTAGCTGTTACTGTTGCAACTCTTCTAAGGTTGTCCTTAGCCCAATCCCCTGCTTCGTCTCCGAAGAGAAGGAATTCTGATTTAACGTATCCAAAGCCATCACCAAACTTGATCTTTGTCCAGTCATCGCCCTTCTCTGCAACCTCGCATGTATATGCGAATCCGAGATATCCGATGGCATCTGATGATGTTGTGGCTTTCTGTCTGATATTAACAGCATCTTCTGCAGTTACAAGAGCCTTGCCCTCAAACTCAGGATATTTTGCTGTACTCTTTACATCTGATTTCTTAACATTTACTGCTTTAGCGTCTGCGTCCTTCTTCAGCTGAAGCTCTGTTGCCTTAGCTGCTGCTTCATTTTCCTCCTGCGAAGAAGATGAAACATATCTGTCAATGGCTGCTGAAATACCAACATTTGTCTGATTATAAACTTCTTTCTTATCTTCCGACTTAGCGCTTACTGCAAATGAAGAAGCTAAAAGTCCGAAAGAAACTGCAACAGCCAATATCCTCTTTGATGGTCTGAACATCTAAATGTTCCTCCTGGTTAATTTGTGGTTACGAACCTGTTAACTGTTATAAAATGGTTGTTATAACCATTTATTACTTTTCTTTATATTTATTACGAAATTGTTACAACTTGTTACATGCTCATTATAGCAACGCCTCTTTTTATTGTCAACCTAATATATAAAAAAATTTCAAAAAAGTTTGATATTTCTGTGATTTGGAACTTTATTTTTTCATCAAAACAGAGTAAGATAACTTTTGTAACACTTTTTAAAAAGGTTGTAATAAAAAATGAAAACGATCATCAAAAAAACAACAGAAAATGATGCTTTCAGCATGGCATCAGACATACTGAGAAATGGCGGACTTGTCGCATTTCCAACTGAGACAGTTTACGGACTCGGAGGAAATGCATTAGATCCCAGAGCGTCAGAGAAGATCTACGCCGCAAAAGGCAGACCGTCAGACAACCCTCTGATCGTCCACATCGCAAACCGCGCGGACGTTGCAGAGCTCGCTTCGGAGATACCTCCGATCGCAGAAAAACTGATGGACAGATTCTGGCCGGGACCTATGACGATAATATTTAACAAGAAGGATATCGTTCCGAAGGAAACAACCGGCGGACTTGATACGGTTGCGATCAGAATGCCGTCCCACCCGGATGCAGCAAGGCTCATCAGGGAAAGCGGCGTGTATATTGCTGCTCCGAGCGCAAATGCTTCCGGAAGACCATCGCCTTCCACAGCGCAGCATGTAGAAGAGGACCTCTCCGGCCGTATCGACATGATACTCGACGGCGGCCCGGTTGATATCGGCATTGAATCATCCATTATCGATGTTACCGGCGATGTGCCTGTCATTTTAAGACCGGGCTTCATCACCAGAAAGGACTTCTCCGAGCTTATCGGCGAAGTGTATATCGATCCGGCTATCATTAAGCCTGATCCAACGCTCAGACCTAAGGCGCCGGGAATGAAATACACCCACTACGCTCCAAAGGGCAGCCTTACCATCATCGAGGACAAGGCTTCTCCGGCAGAGGTTACGGAAAATGTCATCTCCACCATCAACCGCCTTGCGGCGGAGGCAGCTGCCGAAGGTAAGAAGGCGGCAGTACTTACTACCCGCGACCAGGCTGACAAGTATTCATCAGAGAATATAATCCTGCTCGGTGAAGGCGCAAGCGGCGAAGAGGTTGCAAAGCACCTTTACAGCGCCTTAAGAGAATGCGACGACATCGGAGCAGAGCTTATTTACAGCGAATCCTTTAACAGGGACGAGCTCGGCGGTGCGATCATGAACCGCCTCTTAAAGGCCGCAGGCCAAAAGCTTATATATGTATAAAATTTACAGGAGGAATAAAATGAAAATAGCACTTGGTTCAGATCACGGCGGATACGCCCTGAAAATGTCAATAATCGAGCATCTTAAAGAAAGAGGAATCGAATTTACAGATAAAGGCTGTTTTGATGAGAAGTCATGTGACTATCCGGTTTATGCAAAGGCTGTTACAGCAGCAGTTAACAGCGGTGAGGCAGATCTCGGAATCCTTGTCTGCGGAACAGGTATTGGAATGTCTATGGCTGCCAACAAGGTTAAGGGCATCCGTGCCGCTCTCTGCCACGACAACTTCTCAGCTCAGGCAACCAGAGAGCATAACAACGCAAATGTACTCTGCCTCGGCGCCCGCGTAGTCGGTCCCGGCCTTGCACTTATGATAGTTGATACCTTCATTGATACTCCATTTTCAAATGATGAGAGACATATCAGAAGAATTTCTATGATAGAGGACTAGAATAAGAGCTTCCAACACCAGAAGATTTTCAGGATCATCCGGCATAGTAAGCAGCCGTGAATAATAGAAAAACAGGAAACGTATGATATTCACACGTTTCCTGTTTTTTTACTGTTTATCTGTAACCTTCTTTTTAATAAACTCCTCTATCTCCTTCATATCGTCGGAATAAAGTATGAAATCCGCCTTTTCTTCTCCGAGGAATTCGGCCTCATCCATTTCTGCATAAAGTTCTCTAAGCTTATCATAGATTCCAAGCGTATTGTAGAGAATGCACGGTGCATCATAAAGACCGATACGTACCCAGGAGATAACATCTGCGATCTCCTCCAGAGTGCCATAGCCGCCCGGAAGCGCTATAAAGGCGTCGCTCATTTCAGCCATTTTCAGCTTTCTCTCCGACATATCCTTTGTAACGATCATTTCCGAAACATTGCGATTCTCCCAGCCGCGCTCTATCATGAATTCAGGGATAATTCCGATGACCTTTCCGCCTGCCTGAAGGGCTGCATTTGCAACTGCGCCCATCATGCCTACCTTGCCATCACCATAGATCAGTGTGTGACCATTTTCTCCTATCCATTTGCCAAGAGTCTTTGCTGCCTCAATATATTCCGGTCTGCTTCCCGGAGCAGATCCTGCAAATACAGTAATATTCATTATAAATCCTGCTTTCTAAGTATTTTGTCACTCATCTTCTGAGCAATATTTCCGGCTTACCGCCTCCAGTCCAATGCCTCAGCTTATTCCGGAAGTACAGGTGTATCAAATGGAAATCCTACATGGATTCCGGCTTCCTTCATACGAAGCCTCTCTTCACGCATCGCATTAACTACCATGTCTCTTGCTTTGTGTCCGTCCTCGCCTGTAAGAGGCTTAACGTCCTTAAGTACATAGTCGATGCCCATTTCCGCATATTTTGGCTTAGCCATATCGTGGTACGGAAGTATATCCACCGCCTTGACATTCTTGAAATGAGCAAGGAATCTGCCGGATTTCTCCAGATAAACCGGATCAAATGTATAACCCGGAACGATAACGTGTCTTACCCAGATCGGAATATTCTTCTCATCCAGATATTTATAGAAATCAATTATAGTATCCTGCTTAACGCCCGTAAGCTCGATATGCTTCTCAGGGTCGATATGCTTAAGGTCAAGGAGCACAAGGTCCGTAACCGCTGCAAGCTTCTCGTACTTCTCATAGATTGCCGGATCATCCTTCTTGAAAAGGTAGCCTGTGGTATCAAGTGCTGTATGAACGCCCAGTTTTCTTGCCTCGGTGAAAAGCTCTGTAACAAAATCGATCTGTACAAGCGGTTCGCCTCCGGAAACCGTAAGTCCGCCTCTCTTCATAAATGGAAGATAGCTTCTCATATCCGCCATTATCTCGGCAACCGTCATTTCCTTGCCGCCTCTGCCGTCCCAGGTGTCCGGGTTATGACAGTATTTGCATCTCAGCGGACATCCCTTTAAGAAAACAACATATCTGGTACCCGGTCCGTCAACCGTACTTCCTGTTATTATTGAATGAATATTTCCTACCATCTTGTTTCTCCCTTAATTAATTACAAATATAACAAATACCAGCTACATCATCTCTCCCTCGCAGGAAGAGTCGTCTGCGCCGTACATTTTCTTAAGATATTCAAGTATCTCTTCGTCGCTGTAATTTCCGCCCTTGATCATGCTTTCGATATCCTCAGGCATAGCGGCACTCGCAGCATCCTCGGCCTCCGCCAGCTCCGGATTAACTATCTCCGGAACTACAACAGGGATATCGTCATCCACCTTGCTGTATTCCTCATCGACCGCCTTCTTCATTTTCTTGCTGCGGAAGGACTGATACTTTTCAGCAAGCGCATCGATCTCGCTCTGATTCTTGATCATGCTTCTGTCAGCGCCCGGAAGCTTGAAGTTATGATGATGCTTCTGAAGGAATCTGTACGCATCCATAAATGTCTTCTCATCAAAGCGTGTCATATATTTCTGGTTGATCTTCTCGATGCAGTCCTCTACGCTGAAGCAGCTCTTCGGATCAATATCCATGAAGATAGCATAAAATGTATCCTCAACGATCTGCTCCTGTCTTCTGAAATCCGTAGAGATATCCATGATCGGAAAGGCATAGATATAGGCTCTCAGCCAGCTGTTTGCCTGCTCCATCCACTGGCTGGCAAATTTATAATCCTTATCCATATCATAGATCTCACGCTGCCAGTGATAAGATGAATATGACGCCTCAACAATCCTGTCGATCTGAGCCTCCGTAAGATTGAGTGAATATTTATCATTGAACTTCTGAACAATCTTCTTCCTCTTTGGAACCGACTCAGTAAGCTTGATATCTCCCATATTCTCTTTCTTGAGTTCCTGATACTCTTCGCTTTTTTTCTTATTATTGCTTCCGGTTATCTTCTTGATGACCCAGCCAATAAAGATAAATGGAGACATTACGATACCAAGTCCAAGGATAGTTCCAAGGATAGACGCAAGATGTCCTCCGAGAAATGAAAGTATCTGAAGCACGATGAAAAGAGTAATGAAAAATGGTAATCTATTCTTCGTTTTCTCCTGAAGCTTCGGATTTGTCTTAGCTATTAAATTGTAAAATATGATAACAAAAATTATCAGACCCATAGTTTATTCTTCTTATCTATATTATTTTTTGCTGATCCAAGGTCTCCCTATGAATCTGCCGGGCTTAAACCGCTGTCCAGGCTGTCCGTATTATTTAAAATCGTCAGGACTGAATTCCATAATCATCATGTCATCATCCTCGTCCTCAGCCTCGTCCTTCATGTCCAGCGCGTCCTTGATGCTTCCTATCATCTTCTCATATTCAGACATCATTTCATTGAAGCCTGCATAGATTACAGCTTCATCATTATACTTCGATGCCTGCTCCTGTGCAAATGCCATGAGAGACAGTCTGTCCGCACCGACCGTCTTGGATGAACTCTTCAGTGCGTGAACAAGTATCTGGTATTCCTTCCAGTTCTTGTCATTGTAGAAACCGTTCAGCGCTTTAAGCTTCTCGTCATAGGTTTTAACAAATGTAGTAAGAAGCTCTCTGTAGAATTCTTCATCATCTACAGCGTAATTCAGCGCTGCATCCGTGTTAAAGCCCTCGTTCCTTAGCTTATCAATAAATGACATTCTTGTCACGTTATTATTGTCTTTACTTGAAAAATTAATATTCTCCACTTTATTACTCTCACTCTCATCCTTTTCGGCGCTTCCATAGAATACCTTCTCCTTCGGGAGATATTTTGCCAACATTTTATCGAGCTTCTCCGGATCTATCGGCTTAGACAGATAATCCTTGAAGCCCTCGGCAAGATAAGTCTCTCTGGCGCCGACTATCGCATTTGCGGTAAGGGCGATAACCACCGTATCGTCTCCGAGCAGCTGCTCTTCTCTGATCTTGCGAAGAGTCTCGATTCCATCCATAACAGGCATCATGTGATCCATCAGTACCACATCATAATGCTTCTTCCGGATCATATCAATACATTTCATGCCGCTTTCGACGAGATCCGGAACGATGTCCAGTCTCTTCATGAGGCCTTTGGCAACCTTAAGGTTCATTTCATTATCATCAACCACAAGAATGTCTGCGCCCTTGCATCTCATGACGCCAGTATCAACGATCTCGGCAGCTTCCTTGCTCATAGTCTTGCTGTACTCACCTATCGGAGCACCGTCAACTATCTTCTGAGCAAGTCTGAAATAGAACTTCGAGCCCTTTCCGTATTCGCTTTCCACATAGAGGCGGCTGTTCATCATGGACAGCAGACCTTCAACTATCGACATACCAAGGCCGGTTCCTTCGATATTCTTATTCTTTCTCTCATCAAGTCTCTGGAAAGAGATAAAGAGCTTGTCGAGATCCTCTTCCTTGATACCGATACCGGTATCCTTGACCTCAACATAGAGTGTACAGTCGTTCGGAGTCACATCCTCAGCCTTTACGGTCATAGTGACTGAACCTGTATTCGTGTATTTTACTGCATTTGTAAGTATATTTGTAATGATCTGTCTGATACGTCCGTCATCGCCATAAAGGGTTCTCGGCAACGCCGGATCAATATCCACATTAAAGCTGAGCCCCTTCTTCTCAGCCTTGTCCGAGATCATATTTACGAGGTTGTTGATCATTCCAACCGTTTCATACTTGCCGGAAATGATCTCCATCTTGCCGCTCTCGATCTTAGAGAAATCCAGAACTCCATTTATGAGAGAGAGCAGAGTCTTGCTCGCATTTCTTATATTTGCAGCATACTCACGGACTTCCTCATCATGGGACTCCCTGAGTATCATTTCATCCATACCGATAACTGCATTTATAGGCGTTCTGATCTCGTGACTCATCTGTGCGAGGAAGTCTGACTTCGCCTTGCCGGCAACGGTTGCCTTCTCCACAGCCTCCGAAAGCTGTCTGTTCATATTCGCCTGCGACTTGATAACCTTATTTACAAGGGTAATTATCACAATGATGAAAATGAAGATGAGCAGGACAAATACCACCACATATATGATCATCAGTCCGTTGAGCGACAGCCAGTCGAACACAACAACGATAGAAAAACCGGTGCTCTCATCGACAACGCTTATACATTCACTGTATTTACCATTGTAATCCTTGAATCTTGTCGACCTTATTTCCTTTGAATTAAATGCATCCTTATACGGTGTATCCTTTATATTGACCGTTTTCTCAGAGCTCATCTGGTAATCCGGATTCGGATGGTTGATGATATCTCCATTTGAATCAACGAGGAATACATATTCATCACTGTAATATCCATTTCCGAAGATATCTATGATCTTGTCCATGTAAAGGTCTATACCGAAGATTCCGAGGAAGTTTTCATTTTTATCAAATACCTTCTCAGATATCGTGATACAGTAATTTCCGGTCTGCTCGTCAATATAAGGTCTCGATATGCTGTAGCCCTTCGCAGCCGTTTCCTTGTACCAGTCTCTGTCCTCAACCTTCCAGTTTTCATCCGGCTGCCAGCCGTTATTCATGATAACTGTGTGCTTCGTATTAAACGGATTTGCAATATAGCATACCGAAATATTTGAATACTTTGACGCAATGCTGTCCAGCCATTTAACCGCACCATCATAATCGTCAAGGATCTCTGGCTGGGCTGCGATCATATTTACGCAAACATCAAGGATCGTCTTCTGCTCAAGCTCCCATTCATTAAATTCATGATTATAATAGCTGAGCTCGCTCTTCAGGCTGACATCCGCAATCTCTGCATTTCTTGTATAATATGAATATGTACTGATTACCGTGATAAGTCCAAGAAGTATGACAATAACATTTCTGACTCTCCTGATGCTCTTGGAGATATCCTTCATATGCATCTTCTTGACCTTTTTCTCCTTGTTCATATTCGAAACAATGCTTGAATATGACGAAAGGTCGTTCATCATTTCATCCATCTGGATTCCGGCCGTTCTGATGCGCGCAAACTCACCGCGGATCACCTCGGAATCCCCGGCATGCTCGGAATCACTCAGCCTTATAACATCGCGGAGCGGCTCCTTCAGCTTCTCAGACAGCTTCTCAACGAAGGTCTCCCTGCTCTGAAGTGCCTCTTCTGTTTTGCTTCTGTTGATGGCATTTCTGATGTAAAGAACTACGATGATGACAAGCATCAGCAGGTTGATGACTATGTTCAGTATCATCTGCCTTTCGGTCCTGCCGTAAAGCTCATCATTTATAACACTGATGATCATGTACCAGCCATTCTGCGTCTCAGAATGGAAGACCGTACATAAATGACCACCAATACTCTGAACAAATGAAACCTTCTCCGGATTATCACGAAGGTTATCAAAAAGCTGTCCGTATTCCGGCAGCGATTTATATAAATCCTTGCCGACGTAAGCCATATCCGTATCGCCGACTATCATTCCCTCTTTGGTAATTATCAGCGCATTGCTCTTGCCGCTCTCCTGAAGAGACATCTTGGCAACGACACGCTGGATCTCAGACAGAGTGAAGTCCATTGCAACTACTGTATCATCATCTGATAAAAGAACCGACAGAGTATAACACATTTCTCCGGTCATACTGTCTATATAAGGGTCCGTGATAAAGATATCACCTTTACTCTCGACAGCGCCGATATACCACGATCTTTCGGTCGCATGGTAATCGCTTGGCATATCAAAATCAGGAATGATCTCCCATCCCTTTCCGGCAATATACACATTAAATGTAGTTCCTCCCGAAGCTGCGATCTGGGCCTTCTTCTGCTGGACGATATAATCCTCCAGTTTTGCCCTTGATTCCCCTGATTTAATGATCTGCTCCGCTCCGCTGGCCGTTTTGATAAGTATATTCTTGGAAGAAGATATATAGCTCTCAAGATCCGACTTGATACTGATAAGCTGAGTCTCTCCTACCTTTTCTGTCTGATCTGCAAAAGATCTGTATACCAGCCCTGCATTCATGAAAATGATGATAGTGAACAGCACGACCAGCATTAATATAATGATAATATCGGACTTCTTAATTCTTTTCATCAGTTTTAGTAACCTTTAACCCCTGTCTGCCGGAATCTCTCTCATCAGATATTCTTTATCCTCATCGATCATTCCGATCATAATGTCCGCAAATCGCGGATCAAACTGTGTGCCCATACATCTTTCTATCTCTGATCGCACCTTCTCCTGTGGCATGACATTTCGATAGCTTCTGTTGCTGGTCATCGCGTCATATGCATCCGCTACAGCGATTATCCTTGAAATCTCCGGTATTTCATCACCTGAGATACAGTCCGGATAACCTCCCCCGCCGTATTTTTCATGATGCCAATGCGCTCCTGTTGCCAGCTGAGGCATTTCCTTTATATTTTCAAGAATCTGCGATCCGATGACCGGATGCTTCTTGATAAGCTCAAATTCTTCGTCCGAAAGCCTGCTCGGCTTATTGATGACCGCATCCGGAACGCCGATCTTACCAACATCGTGGAGAAGTCCGGCCATATAGACCATATCCTGCTCCTCCTGGCTGTATCCGAAGCGCTTTGCAATCTCCCTTGAGTACTCGGCAACTCTACCTGAGTGACCATTTGTATATGTATCCTTTGCATCGATCGCATCTGCAAGGGACTTAATGACACTTGTCAGAAGGGACTCATTTTCCCTTGTCTTTCTGGCAACCTCAGTAGCAAGACTGCTCTGAAGCTTTATAAGATCTATCGTGTGCTTTGCCCTCATGCAGAGTATCTCAGGTGCAAATGGTTTTCTTATGAAATCCATGGCTCCAAGCTGAAGACCTAAAGTTTCCGATTCCAGATCGTCTGTTCCTGTAAGGAAAATGACCGGTATATCCGATACAACACTGTCCATGGCTTTGAGGATCTTGATGGTTTCAAAGCCATCCATTTCCGGCATTTCTATATCGAGAAGGATAAGGCTCGGTCTGTTATCCTTGAGGAATTCCAGCAGTGCCTTTCCGGAACGGAGCGCTGTAACCCTCATTCCGTTCTTGCTGAGTACGTGGCCTGCGGTCTTAAGATTACTGATATCATCATCAACCACAACAACCCAAGGGTATTCCTTCTTATCATCATTTTTATCTTCAGCATCTATGAATTCCGCTTCATAGGTTACGGTCAGTACCTCTCCGTTGGCTTCGAACCAGTTACGCATTACGTGACGTACAACCTGCGGTATAGCCTCTTCTTTGATATCTGTAAGGAAGAGGAACATCTGATTCTTGCCGATCTTCATGACGAGATCGCTCTTTCTGACCATATTTTTGGTATGTACACAGAACTTATCGCAAAGCTCAGCTCCCTCCTCGGCACTGACCTCATCTGTAGGCATCAGTGTGAAGAGCATCTTGCATGCAGTTCTGTGATACCTCAGAATATATCTCATTACAAATCTGTATACATAGGTAAATGCATCCTTATCCAGCTGAAGCGCTGAATTTTCTACATTTCTCTCGGCAAGGATCATGCTGAGCGTCTTAAGATTCATGATCTTATTCTCGCCCTTGTCAGCCTCCGAATCCGTTCCGGAATAATCATAGATAGAATATCCATGCTTTCCGTTCTGCTTTACTGTATAAAGAGCCTTGTCAGCCTGCTTAAAAACATCTTCATAGCCGATATCTATTCCCGGTACGTAGGTTACACCGACCGAAGCACCGATAGGAATCTCCATATCCTGGCCCATCAGCTTCTTCGAGCCTTCCACAAGTCCGCTGTTAAGCTCTACAACATACTTCTTGATCTGGCTTTCAGATTTAAAATCCGGGGCAAATGCAACAAACTCATCACCGCCGATACGTCCGATAACACTCGTTTCACCGAGTCCGTTAGTGATAAGTTCTGAAAAAAGCTCAAGTACCTTGTCGCCCATATCGTGACCGTAGATATCATTTACAAGCTTAAATGCATCCAGGTCCATTATCATGAAATAACCTGAATTCTTATGGCAGAGTATCTCCATCTTCTCTGCAATAGCGCCCTTGTTGAGAAGGCCTGTCAGCTTATCCTTCGTCGCCTCTTCCTGATACTGATGCATCTTCTCCTGATTGTTCAGGATATTGTCGATTCTTCTTATGAGGATTTCCGGATTGAACGGCTTACGGATATAATCAGATACTCCAGCCTTGAAGCCGCGGTTTTCAACACTGCTGTCGCCTTCAGCCGTCAGGAAAATGATTGGGATCTCATCGATCTCCTGAGCGTTCATGAGCTCCTTTAATCTGTCAAATGTTTCAAAGCCATCCATTTCAGGCATATTTATATCCAGCAAAATAAGATCAGGTTTGTTCTCCTTAATATATCCAAAAAGTGCCTTGCCTGATTTAAGAGCGGTAACTCTCTTATTATGCTTACTCAGAATATGCCCTGCCATCCTGAGACTCATTTCATCATCATCAACAACAACTATCCAATCTGCCATAAAAACCTCCGAAAAAAAACTACTTCCCTCATTATCTTTTCAGTATATCACAGAGATTTTTCTGCCGCAACGAAAAAGGGTGCAGGATTATAAAATCCTGCACCCGATATAACACTTATGATAAACAACCAGGTTGAATATTAAAGTGACTCATGGAATGTACGTGAGATAACGTCATCCTGCTGCTCCTTTGTGAGCTTGATGAAGTTAACTGCATATCCAGAAACACGGATTGTAAGCTGTGGGTAGTTCTCCGGATGCTTCTGAGCATCAAGAAGAGTCTCTCTGTTATATACATTAACATTAAGGTGATGACCACCCTTTGTTACATAACCATCTAACATATCTACTAAGTTATCGATCTGTGCTGTACTAGCCATTGTTACATTACCTCCAATCTATTATTGACATACTGCCCTGAAGCGGCACGCCATATTACTTATTATTATCCTCTGCAAATGCATCATCCATACCTTCCATCAGAGTTGGAACCGAACAGGCAAGGTCACCCTTTGCACAGTCTATACAGCCCATAGTCTCAACCGTTTTACCGGCCTCAGCATCAGGATCGACTGTCACATTTATATGACCTGTTCCGTTTGCAACCATATTGTCAAGCATTGAAACGATATCATTTACATCATTTAACTTATCTGCCATATCTGTCTCCCATCTTTCTTAAATATATCCGAAATAGTATCCGCCCTGCAACCGAAAATAAACGACATCACGAGAAGCAAAAAATACATCTCACAATTCTGCGGGACTGACGTTACTCCGGTATCTTATCAACAGTGAGTTACATATGGTAAATATATCCACCGGATCCCGGCGGTATATGAATTATTCGCACCCGCCGGTCATCCGTCATTTAATCAAAGCAAATATTACTGCTTGTCAAGTCCAAGATCTACATCAAGGTCACCTGCAAATACCTGATCTTCCTTACCAAGAGCGTTAGGAATGATTGAGAATGTATTTGAGATACCATCCTGAGCAAACTCGAATGGAAGCTTAGCTACTGAAGAAAGTGAAGCGTAAGCACCGTGTGTATCTCTTCTGTGCATTGGGTTTGCACCAGGAGCAAGTGGCTGACCATGCTTTCTTCCGCAAGGTGTATCACCTGTATTCTTACCATATGTAACGTTTGAAGTAATAGTAAGAACTGACATTGTAGGGAATGAATTTCTGTAAACATGATGTGAACGGATCTTCTTCATGAATGTTGAAACAAGGTTAGCTGCGATCTCGTCAACTCTGTCATCATTGTTACCATACTTAGGGAAATCACCCTCTGTTCTGTAGCTTACTACGATACCCTGCTCATTTCTGATTGGGTAAACCTTAGCATACTTGATAGCTGAAAGTGAGTCAGCTACGCATGAGAGTCCTGCGATACCTGTTGCGAAGTATCTTCTTACGTCTCTGTCATGAAGAGCCATCTGGATTCTCTCATAAGCATACTTATCATGCATGTAGTGGATGATGTTAAGGGCATTTACATAAACCTTAGCAAGCCAATCCATCATCTGATCATATTTGTGCATAACCTCATCGAAGTCAAGAGCATCATCAGATGTGATAGGTCTGTACTCAGGACCAACCTGAACACCTGTACACTCATCAACACCACCGTTGATAGCGTAAAGGAGACACTTAGCAAGGTTAGCACGTGCTCCGAAGAACTGCATTTCCTTACCTATTCTCATTGAAGATACGCAGCATGCGATACCATAGTCATCACCATGAACAACTCTCATCATATCATCGTTCTCATACTGGATAGAAGATGACTTGATAGACATCTTAGCACAGTACTGCTTCCAGTTGATAGGAAGTCTTGTTGACCAAAGAACTGTAAGGTTTGGTTCAGGTGCTGTACCAAGGTTGTCAAGTGTGTGGAGGTAACGGAATGACATCTTAGAAACAAGTGTACGTCCGTCAACGCCCATACCACCAAGTGACTCTGTTACCCAAACCGGGTCACCAGCGAAGATCTGATTGTACTCAGGTGTTCTTGCGAACTTAACGAGACGAAGCTTCATGATGAAGTGGTCTACGAACTCCTGAATCTGATCCTCTGTAAATGTACCATTTGCAAGGTCTCTCTCTGCATAGCAGTCAAGGAATGTAGCTGTACGGCCAAGTGACATTGCAGCACCGTTCTGCTCCTTTACTGCTCCAAGGTATCCGAAATATGTCCACTGAATAGCTTCCTGTACGTTTGTAGCAGGCTTAGAAATATCGAAGCCATAGAAAGAAGCCATTGTCTTAAGCTCCTTAAGAGCCTTGATCTGCTCAGAAATCTCTTCCTTACCTCTGATAACATCATCTGTGTACTCTGTACCAAATGAAAGCTTCTGATCCTCCTTGTCAGCTACAAGGAAATCGATACCGTAAAGAGCAACTCTTCTGTAGTCGCCGATGATACGTCCACGTCCGTATGCATCAGGAAGACCTGTGATGATGTGATTTGAACGGCATCTTCTGATTTCCGGATCATATACATCAAATACACCTGCATTGTGTGTCTTTCTGTGAATTGTGAAGAACTCAACGATCTCAGGATCTACTGTATAGCCGTTATCTGCACATGCCTTCTCAGCCATACGGATACCACCGTAAACGTTCATTCCTCTCTTGAATGGCTTGTCTGTCTGAAGTCCAACGATCGTCTCTTTGCTCTTATCAAGATAGCCTGCCTTATGAGATGTAAGTGTTGATACAACCTTAGTATCCATATCAACAACTCCACCCTTTTCTCTCTCAAGCTTAGAGAGATCAAGTACCTGCTGCCATAAATCCTTTGTGTTCTGTGTAGGTGCTGCTAAGAAAGAGTCATCTCCTTCATATGGAGTATAGTTCTTCTGAATGAAGTCACGAACGTTTACTTCCTTCTGCCACTTGCCGCCTACGAAGCCATTCCATCCTGTTGCTTCCATGTTTCAAAATCCTCCTTAGAAATATAATAATATTTAAATACCGCTGCCTCTCTCACATAATTGTCATACTTTTTTAACATTTTTGCTGTCTTATCATCGATTCACGCCATTTTTAGGAAAATGACGGAAATGCGAGAGTTGCCGCTTGTTTAACTCTATTATAAGAGCTTCTTGTATACACGTCAATCACAAAAAGCCGACTTTTTGTACTTTTTTCAGTACACAGATTGTATACAGTATACGAATCTATCCCGCCCTCCATATTTTGTATTATTTTTGCAGTTCAATCCCCCATGCACATTAATATAGGAACATTCTATAACTTCCCGGTATAGATATGTAAAAATGATAAAAATTAGTCTTGCCTAACTTTCTTATAATGTAGTAGGATAAATGCGAAAACATAAATGTAAAAAATTCTTTTCTAAGGGAGGATAATATCATGGCATATGTTATTGGTGATGGTTGTATCGGATGTGGATCATGTGCAGGTACATGTCCAGTAGGTGCAATTTCTGAAGATGGTGGAGCTTACGTAATCAATCCTGATGTATGTATCAGCTGCGGTGCTTGCGCAGGTACATGCCCAATGGGAGTTATCAGCGAAGCATAATAACTTTTATAGTAAAAACACCAACAGCCGGACTTTTATAGTTCCGGCTGTTTTCTTTTTTACAGCATCCGCCCAAAGCATCAGACCATCTATTACATCATACGTTCCAAGCGTCATATCATCTATTACAGCATCCGCTCCAGGCATCAGACATTCATCATAAAAAAGAGCTGTAAATCCATTTTCACGGATAAACAGCTCTCCTCTGCTCTTATTTTTTCATTTTTTGATATTCAGATCAATATCTTTTTTACGGTTTTCCCTTTACTTTATCCTCTGCACAGCACCTCCTCTTACTCTTCGCATTTGCCCATCATGTCAGAAAAAGACCTTTTCGTGATATATTCGTATTCTTCCATAAGGCCCGGTATAGCGGCCACCGTCCGGCCATCTCTATACCATTTATGCTTCGCAGTGCTTCCCGATAAAGAAAGGTGTATTAAGATTTCTTACTAAAATGTTCTTCTCAAGCCTATATCATGCTGACCGTTTTTTCAAGTCAATGCGTCTATATTTCAGACTTTTTTCATATTTTCATATCAATTTCTTCTTTACACATACAATTTTTGTGTTAAACTAATCATAACCTTTTTACAACCCCTATTCAGCTTGGGTGAATTGATCCACCGCTGGCCGATCGGAGGAGGTGACAAACATGAAGATTGAAAGAATAAATGATAATCAAATACGCTGCATTCTTGACAGACAGGAGCTGGCCGAGAAGAATATCAAGCTTTCCGAGCTTGCCTATGGCAGTGAAAAAGCCAAAGAGCTTTTCCACGACATGATCAGGCAGGCCGCCGAGGAAGTTGATTTCGAGGTCGACAACTGTCCGCTTATGATTGAAGCGATCCCTACAAATAAAGATACACTCATCCTCGTCATTACCAAGGTTGAGAATCCTGATGAGCTCGATGCAAGGTTTTCACGTTTCACTCATATAAATGAAAATGAAGACAATCTCGAGGATCTCGAAGAAGAAGGCGATGACCTTGACCTGAACGGTCTGGTAAATGATTTTATCGAAAGCGTAAATGAAGCTATCGATGATGATTCGATAACCCTTGATATCCAGGCTGAGATCAAGCCTGCCAACAAGAAGGGTAAGCCGCAGACTCCGGCTGATAAATCCGACGAGACAGCTGAGACAAAGGATAATGCATCTCTGAACAATACAGATGATGCATCCGCTGAGAAGGATAACTCAGACACATCCGATGCAGACAAGGCTGCCGGCAGCATAGATAATGAGGTGCTCCGCAAGCATATGAAGGATGGTCTCTCAAATCTCTTCGCAGGCATCACAAATGCCATCGAGAACCTTACCGGAAATGTCATCAAGAACGGAAACGGTCTCACCGGCGATCAGGAACCGCACGTTGCATCTGATGTAAGGATCACTCCATCACCGGGCAACCGCAATAAAGTACCAGGCGACAGTCCTTTCGACGTTTATATGTTTACCGACATCACAAGCGTTATCAAGGCTGCGTACGAAATAAGCTCGCTGTATTTCAGCGACAACACCCTTTACAAGGATGAGAGCACAGGCCGCTTCTATCTCTACGCAACAAGCAATGCAAATACCGCAACAAGCTTCGAAGAAGTAGAGAAGATACTGCTCAGATATTCCCTGAAATGCAGAACCACCTATGCATCAATCTCATACTACAACGAACATTTCAAAGTTATCAGAAGAAAAAATGCTATGCAGCTTCTGGCAACCATATAATAGCATTAAAAAACCACGTCCAGCTTCAGCTGTAACGTGGCCCCACAAAGTTAAACTTTTTTACGAGACGACTTCGGTCGTCTCGTTTTTTATGCTATTTATAACAAAACGGTCTGACAGATAATGTCTGTCAGACCGCCGTACGTATTATAAATAAGCTTACTACTTACTGTAACGCCTCAACGATTGCGTCAGCTGTAATTCCGAAGTAAGGGAAGAGCTTGCCTGCAGGAGCAGAAGCACCAAAGCTTCTCATTCCTATGAACTTTCCTAAAAGTCCTGTGTACTTGCCCCATCCAAACTCTGCAAGAGCTTCAACAGCAACTCTTTTAGTTACACTCTTAGGAAGAACAGCCTCCTTGTATTCCTCAGACTGATCCTCGAAGAGATCCATACATGGCATGCTGACTACTCTTACATCAACTCCCTGCTCAGCAAGGCGGCTCTTAGCTTCAACTGCAAGCTGAACCTCTGAACCTGTTGCAATGATGATAGCATCCGGTGTTTCCTTTGAAGAATCCGCAAGGATATATCCACCCTTAAGGGCATCCTTTCCTGAACCGTCAAGCTGTGGAAGGTTCTGTCTTGTAAGTACAAGAGCTGAAGGAGCATCCTTCTTGGTAAGTGCAAAATACCATGCTGCAGCAGTCTCAGCCGCATCAGCAGGTCTCCATACATAGAAGTTAGGCATTGCACGGAGCATAGCAAGCTGCTCGATAGGCTGATGTGTAGGTCCGTCCTCGCCTACACCGATACTGTCGTGTGTAAGAACGAAAGTAAGCGGAGCATGCATAAGTGCTGAAAGTCTTGCCATTGGCTTAACGTAATCACTGAATACGAAGAAGGTTGAAACAAATGGCTTCAGACCGCCGTGGAGGTAGATACCATTTCCGATAGCTGTCATCGCAAGCTCTCTTACGCCGAAATGCATATTGCTGCCTTCAGGAGTTTCCTTAGAGAAATCACCCTTATCAGCCATATATGTCTTAGTTGAAGGCGAAAGGTCAGCAGCGCCGCCAAACATATTTGGAACAACGTCCTTGATGATATTTATAAGCTTTCCTGAAACATTTCTTGTTGCCTCAGGCTTATCAGCTACGTTCCAGAATTTCTCGTTATCAAAAAGCTTCTCAGCTTCATTTCCGTTATAGTACTTATCCCAAAGCTCCTTCATTTCAGGATATGCTGCAAAATACTTCTCCATGAGAGCATTCCACTCATCCTCATATGACTGGTTAGCCTTTGCGATGGCTGCATAATTATCATAAACATCCTGCGGAACAACAAATGGCTCCTGAATCTCCCAGCCAAGATTCTCACGAAGAGCAGCTACATTGTCTACGCCGAGAGGCTCGCCGTGAGCAGATGCCTTGCCTTCCTTTGCAGGACATCCTGCACCGATCTTAGTCTTGATCTCGATAAATGAAGGTCTCTCTGTGTCTGCCTTTGCCTCATCTATAGCCTTTGAGATAGCGTCGATATCATTTCCGTCTTCAACAAGAAGTGTCTGGAAACCAAATGCCTCAAAACGCTTCTTAACATTCTCGCGGAATGCGATATTTGTAGAACCCTCGATAGATATATTATTTGAATCATAAAGAACGATGAGCTTGCTGAGTCCAAGTGTTCCTGCAAGAGAAAATGCCTCATAAGAAATGCCTTCCATCATACATCCGTCTCCGCCGAGAACATATGTATAATGATCAACAACAGGGAAGCCCTCCTTATTGAAAACGCTTGCGAGGTGCTTCTCAGCGATAGCCATACCTGTTGCCATAGCCATACCTGCACCGAGAGGACCTGTTGTAGCCTCAACGCCAACAGTGTGGCCATACTCAGGATGTCCCGGAGTAAGGCTTCCGAACTGACGGAAATTGCTTAAGTCCTCAGTTGTAAGACCATATCCGAAGAGATGGAGCAGTGAGTAAAGAAGCATAGAACCATGTCCGCCTGAAAGGATGAATCTGTCACGATTCTCCCACTTAGGGTTTGCCGGATTATGTCTTAAATGCTTTGCCCATACTGTGTAAGCCATAGGAGCTGCGCCAAGAGGAAGTCCCGGATGTCCGGAATTAGCCTTCTGGATAGCATCAGCAGAAAGTATCCTTATCGCATTGATTGATTTGTTTTCGATACCTGTCATCGTTTCATTCTCGCTTTCTTAAAAAAAATATTATCGTTTTAGATCTTTGTTATCTTCTTTCAGAAAATTACTACAGCGAGTATATCACAAATGTAGTTTACTGAAAAGTCCCCAGAACACCATAAATTCAAGTTTTTATGGGGATAAAGTCGAGAAAGCCGGCCTGAACTGACCGGCCGGCCTTCTTAAGTATAATGTAACACTAATTATTCATCCGTATATCTTCGGAATCTTCCCCTAAGCAGCAGGAGAACCGCTGCAAGAAGAAGCACAAAGATGCCTGTAAGCACCAGTATGTGCGACTCAATACCTGTCGGAATGATACCTTCTCTGGTATTTGTAACTGAAAGAGTAGTGTCTCCTGTTATTGTAATTTCCTTTGAGAACCTTTCCTCTGCAGGATCATCTCCCAGCTTCATGGTGGTTGTATAATCCTCATTGTCCTCCGTAATGGTAACCACTGCATTAAGAGGAAGCGCGATCATAACCACGTCACCATGTTCCATACGGAAGATTCCGTGGGTTCCGCCGCTGGTAAGCGGTGTAGTCATCTCTTCTCCATTTTTTATCCACTCATACTCAGTGGTTCCATCATCACCATCTACTTTAAAATGGAAGATAAAATCCTGATTCTTATTGCCCCGATTACCTGAAACGGTCTTCGTGACCGTAAGGTAAACCTTGCCATCCTGCTTCTTGGTATTCGGAACGCTGAGTGTATAAATATAGCTGTCTTCTGTCTCCAGCAGCTGACCATTATATGAATCGCTGACAAGAGACGGAACTCCGAGCGGTGATATCTTAAAGATTATGTCATCAGTTAATGCCGTATAAGTTGCAGGAGCCTTTGTCTCTGTCAGGAAATATACCGAACCTTTAGGGCCCGGATCGATAACTCTGCCGCTGCTGCCGCCGCAGATATCAAGCTCACCCTTATCAGTAACCATATCTTCAAAGCCGGTCATCGGATCTGCCGGTTTAACATAGCCGCTGATAGTGGTATTTGCCTGTTTATATAAGGCAAAATGAGCCGCTCCGAGTTTGATATCAGTATCCTCACTATCCAACTTCATAAGCTTGAAGTTGAACTGTTTATTATAAATGTCTACATAAGCAGTTATACCATTCTGGCCCTGCTTCCAGTTAGCCCATTTATTATCCGCTTCGTCCAGCGATCCCCAGTCGGTGGTACCATCCTTATAGTAAAGCGATACAGTATCATCAGTATTAACCTTGAAACAAAGCTTCTTCTGGAGTCCTACATATCCTGCAGGAGCCGCATCCTGTACCAAAGTATATATCTCATCATACTCAAAGGTATAGAGCATTGTGATAATGCCATCCGCATCGGATTTATATTCACCTACAACATTTCCGCTGCTGTCCTTCAGAGTAAACCTTCCATTCTTCAAAGGAATACTGCTGTTCCATTTGAACAGTCTTAAGGCAATACCGCCCTCACGGGTATTGGTTATGGTATCTGTTCTTGTCGAACCATTATCCACACCCTGCTCGTAGGATACAACATAGTCATAATTCTTATCCGGATCCTCTCCCACAGGAGTTGCCTCTGCCGTTCTGGTTGCAAGAAGATTGATCTTGCCGGCAACCGGAGTAACCGTGTCATAGCCCGTAACCTTGCCATCCGCTGATATTGCAGGGCATCCGCTTACGACAACCTCCTTGACTACATAACCATCAAGGCTTGTTCTTTCTGTTCCGTCAGCATTTGGTTTAAGGCTCGTCCAGAAATAGTAAGCCGATGTAGACGGCGATGCGATCTGTCTTACAGAGTCCTCCAGCAGCTCCCCGTCCACATACACTGCTGTATAAACAGGCTCATGGTAGCTGGTAAGACTGAGGTCGCTCCATTTCTTATTAACATTAAGACCATAACCCTTTTTATTTATGACCTTAACATGCGGGTTCTCTTCACCGATAACCTTACCCACATTTGCAGGATTTCCTTCATAATAACGATATGACGCGATGCTATATCCATGTCCTTCTGCATCAACCTTTTCACCCATTATCATTTCATATCCGTAAAGTCCGTAACCCGGCTTTATATCTTCAGTTACCTTGAAAATAGAACCTACAGGAAGTCCCGGTACCACGATCTCATAACCGGATGGAATATTGGAAATAGCACCAAAACCTGAGGTTTTAAAGGTTATATCTTCTATGGTAAGTCCCGGTACATGTCCCGCCTTTATCTCATCCATATTAGCAACTGTATATTTCAGATCGGTTTCCGCAAAATTCCTGATGGCAGGATCGAACCTGCATATCTTCTTGGCCGGAGACAGAACATAGTAGCTGTACATATTCGTACTTGGTATATCATCTGCCGCCACATCCACAGAAGAAAGATGCAGTCTGAAGCTGAAGGTTGTCGGATCATCCGTTATCGGATTACCGTTTTCATCCTGCAGCTCCTTGAGGATATGAAGCTCCTTGATAACATCATCCTTAACGCAGTTATCAAAGGATATACTTGGTTTATTCTCAGCTGATCCCACCTCAGAGGAATAGCTCTTAAGATTACCCCTGATCTCAACCCTTTCGTCCGGAACAGTATCGCCATTTATCAGTACGTTTTCATAAACCGTACTGTCTACCGCACATTCCACAATCCTGTACGTAATGGCATCATCCGGGAATAAGATCTCAGCGTTTCTCTTTGGATTTATAAAATAAATATTATTGTAGGCCTGCTCCTCCGTAAATCCCGGCGGCCTGTATTTTTGTACATAGGTTACCGCCTGGTTTGAATTCTGATAGATAACTCTGATATGTTCATCGTCATTTCCAAGAAGGATTTCTTCGCCCGGCACACCGTTCTCCCCTTCCGGAATGGTATAATAAATCTGGAAAGGATATTCCAGAAAGTCCGTATTCAGATCCTCAACGCCCTCACCTTGCAGATTCTTAGAGATCACAACATGTCCCGGAGTAACGGATGCGATATTAAACTTTATCTTAAGATTTGATGCACCTGCACCACGCTCCATATAGAAGAGCTTCATGGTGTGCTTGGTATAATCCCTGAAAATATACTGTCCGGCACTGTTTGTATCAAATATCTCTTCCAGCCTGGCATCAATATTTGTTTCGCCTCTGGCCTCCATGTTACTCTTAAAAACATTCCTGAGGGTAGTCTTTGTGCCGTTGACTTCTACTTCTCCTGTACGGAAATTTACTTTTCCGCCCAGAGCAGAATGTATTCCTCCGAGATCGATAACCAGCTCGCCGTCAACATACAGCCAGAAATCATCATCACCCTTGAATTCGAAAATGATGTCGTGTCCCCAGGCGTCAAGTCCGCTGACAGTCTGGACGAACTGCGCACTCATTTCCATTCCGAAATAATAATCTACCTTGTCCTTACCGTTCGATCCATCTTTATGACCTACGGAATATAGTCTTTCATATTTACGAGGGTCATCCTCTGGTAATATACCCTTATTTATATTATTGTTACCAGTTCTGGCATCTGTATTGTACAGATTAAGCGGATTGTCCTCTGAATAATTTCCCACAGATATGGTATTGTATGGGAAAAACTGTCCATGTTGCAGTGTTGTTTTAATTTCTCCGTCGGTTGTCGCTATCTCACGATAAACCGTGAAATTATTATCATTTGTTGCTTTCAGTGTCGCAAAATTTTGAGTACTGTCATACTCGAAATATCCGCTGGCATTATAAATACTGTCGATAAACAGATGATTAACATCAACAGCATTTTGATAAAGACCGCTTAAGGAGAGATTCGTATCCTTTGCTATAGGGTAACCATTGCTGCCCAGGTTTGTAGATAAGATTCCCTTATGTGCAGATTCAGAAGTAAAACCGGTATTCTCCAGATAAGCTTTTTGTTCTGTTCCACCATCACTTCCACCGGTTCCTTCAAAGTCGATCATCTTCATCGATATACCATGTACAGTATTATCAACTGTTTTAACAGGATGAAGTCTATCACTGAGATTAATTTCCTCCAGAGTAGCAAAATAAAACGGATAGCAGGAAGCCTCTGAGCACGGAACCAGTCTTTTATTCTCATCATCCGGTTTCATTCCGACATATGCATAATAAGAATCGTCCCAGGCAATTATCGGACTGAAAAATTCACCGTTACGACGGCCCTGCATATTTATACCTTTCGCAGAGTCCGAAAGAACCTTTCCGGTTTCCATCTGCGGTACAATATATTTATCTGAATAAGGATTATATAATTCATAATAATAATTCGGCTCTTTTGTTACCGAATCGATATATTCGGTAAATTCCCATTCCAGGGAACCCGTTCCGTCGGCCAGCCACAAGATCTTACCGCCGCTGGCATAGCATGGGAAGAGTGTTCCATTGTGGTTAACTGCATATATATCATATTGTTTTGAAGTTTCATTCCAGATTCTGGTATATACTATTACCCTTTGACCGTTTTTAACATCCGAAACACTTACTCTGTCAGCTGAATAAGTAATATAGTCTTCATCTGTCAATGTGGCAAAATCTATAAGATTTAACCAGGAATTTGCTGATGACTCAGATGAAAGCGCAAAACTTGTCGTAACCTCCTCTCCGTTATCCGTATAATAGAATGTTACGTATTTACCATTGTATTCCAGCTGTATCTTTTCCGAATCATTATTTATATAAAATCCTGCTGCGGTATCGGCAGAATCAGCAAGCGTAAGTGCATCGCCATTTACGGCAAGATATTTAACGCCCTCATCAGTCTCTGCTGAAAGCTTGTACTTTCCACCCTCTGTGGCACAGAATGTCCATCTGGATACTTCGCTTCCCTCATCTACATAGAGTGTGATTCCTTCTGATGTAGCGGTCTGATGTGTTATAAGCTCAACGAGAGTATGAACCTCCTCGCCTGCCATAAGTGCATAGCCATGAGTTCCGCCGGTGTAATTCATAAGGCCGTAGGTCTTGCCGTCGAGATTTACATCTCCCGCCCTGATGCCTTCAAGCGTTACCCATACCAGGGTTGGATCCGTTGATGAACTGTATCCAACAACAGCAACTGTATCGTTCTTTGTATTTCTAACCCAATAATGTTCAGCACCGGATATGGTCGTATGGAATCTGATCTGATTGGCATTATTCCCATTTACATCAATCGTAAAAAGAGTTGCCTCGTTCTTCGAAACAAAATCCAGAGCAGATCTTCCTGCAGCGAATGAATTGTTTCGGAACATTTTTACATATTTTTCTTCATTTCCGTCTTTTATATATATATAATACTTTGTATTATCCTCTCCCTCGGCATGCTTAAAATATAATTTTACCGCATTACCCGGTCTTACCGTAGCTTTATCGGTAATCTCAAGTCCTGTTCTTCCTGTATCCACAACCTTGGCTACTGTACCGCCTGTAAAATAATAAGGACCATTAGTTTTTCCATTCTCACTTGCCATGAATGATGCATAGTAGCCTCTCTCTCCCTTTTCTTCAAGTATGTCAAGAATATCTCTGGTATCGGTCTCGCTGCTGGCAGCCACTATCTTATAAACACTGAAGCCGGCAGCTTCAAAGCTAATCTTGCCTTCTTCAATGGTAAAATTCTTTATCTCTTCTGTCTCTCCGCTGTCCTTAATGTGGAAGAGATGAATACCGTTGCCCATTTTGATCCTGCTGTCTGTGATCTCTACCTTTATTGGGCGCTCTTCACTAGGCTGGTATTCCTTATTACCAACCTTGATCGTTATATCGTAAGCAGCTATAGTTCTGCTGTATTTTTCTGTTTCATCATTTTCATTATCTGCATCCGCGTCACCGTCGGTTGCTACTGTCTCGTCGGTTGTACCGCTGTTCGCATCATCATTCTCTTCATTATCTGATGAAGCATCCTCTGTATCATCTGTTTCGCTATCTGCATCACCGTCAGTTGCATCGGTATAATCCTTTTCACTGCCTGCGTTGCTGTCGGTTGCTACTGCCTCGTCGTCTGTTCCGTTGTTCGCAACATCTTCTGTTTCAAAATTATCTTTTTTATACTCTCTCTCATCTGCCCTTTCAGATGATTCTTTCTCTGCCTTTTCGCTCTTCGGAGCTGCCACATTATCAGTATTAAATCCCTCATCCGAGCTTCTTTCAGCATCACCGGAGGTTGCGATCTGCTCATCCTCCGTATATTCATCAGTTACTTCAACTACCTCTGCTGAAGCATTCTTCGGCATCACTCCATCGAGGGTAATGGTCTTGTCCATATCCTCCTCATCAGGATGAAGCTCAAAACTGAGATGCTTAAATCCGTCCTTTGAAGCTTCATTTACTTCAATATCAGACTTAGCATTATTTCCTCCAGCAAATATCCTCAGACCGGCAGGAACCATAGAGGCAAGCACTAAAATAACACCCATAATGAGGCAGACTATTCTTCTTTTTGCATTTCCGCTGTTACTGAAATCATATCTCATCTATCGCTTCCTCCTTTCCTTAGTCTATGTCCGATACCTGCTGAGGCATCATTTACCCAAATACATCGTATTCATCATATTATTGTTTCTCTCTCTTATTCCTCTTCCTCATCCCGCTTTTTATCGGAACTGATTTTGAGAAAGATCAGAATAAATACTGCTGCTGCCGAAATTCCCATCACAGACATCAGAAATCCGATATCTGTACTGTCTCCGGTCTTAACGCCGTCCGAACTACCTTCCGAACTGCCGTCCGTGCTGCTTTCTTCTGTCGTACCTTCCGTATCATCTCCGGAAGTATTTTCACTTGTTTCCTCGGTTGTGTTTTCTGTAGTATCATCGGTTACACCGGTTCCGCCGCCATCACTGGGCTCATTTTCAAACTCGATAAGCTGAGGCTTCTTATCCGTTCCGGCATAATTGACCGACATATACGCAACAAGCTCTATCAGTCCATCCTCCGAAGACCCGCTTTCTTCGGAGTCCCATTTCTCGTCCATAACATTTATATGGACCTCATAAACTGTTTCATCATAAATGACATCGTCATCATCACCCTTCTCCTGATAAACCAGATAAGTGTAATTACCCGGCTCCGTAAATGTGATGAAAAAGCTGCCGACACCATCATTTATATTTATCTTTTCCTGTTCAGGAAGCGGACAGCTTTCATCCGTCGGATAGATTCCGATGGTATATGAACCATTTGAAAGCTTAATATTTTTCATGCATTCAAATGAAATCTCAACCTTAAGAGGGCTGTATAATCCTTCGGCTCTGACCCTGAGGGCTGAAGTATTAAACCATAAGACTCCTCCAAAAATGCAAAATAAACCACATACCAGCATGGCTTTAAAAACCATGCCGGCTGTGATTTTTCTCGCGGAATCAAGTTTTGATATATGTGAATTACTCTTATATATCATTTTTTAACCTCTTTATATTTACTATCCAACCGAAAATCATGTTATCTGATCAATCACGTAATAGTATTGTCAGTAAATATAACAAAAAACTATCAACCGGTTCTGAGATACCGGTTCTGTACAGGTGGAAAGCGCAAGTATGCGGCGGCTCTTCGTTACAGAATCGTCGTAAACCTTTGCATACTCCTGTATCAATACTCCTATATCCTCTGAATCAGGCTCAAAGAAAACCTTTTCATCAAATACATTTACCTTTGCAACAGCAAAAACCTTTAGTCTGAAGGTTTTCACATTCTTCCGTCCAACCAGGAGAGTTCCGCTGCTGTGAGCCCTCAGATAAGACTCATTCAGGTACTCATCAAGCGCCCCGAACATAACACCATATTCCATATGATGTCCGTAAAGTATCGAATACTCATCCGAGAAATCCCCGCTGTTTCTGCTGTCCAGGAAAATACTTCCCGACAGAGCATATTCTCCGTAAGGATTTACATTCAGATATTTTGAATTATCTTCTCCCTGCATAACAGGATAATCAATATTTGTATCATCGAGAGTTATCCAGGCCACCATATCATCCGTGATAGGAACCTCCTCCGGAATTGACTCTCCTTCAACCGGCTTATACTTCAGATAGCTGTCATCCTTTGCATTATTAAATACATACCAGCTGTCATATAAACCATATATTACGATCAGAAGAACTGCCACAAATGCAAAAAGCATGAGCTTTTCATAGAGAATATTCATTTTGATCCAGAATTTTCTCATGTTCATATTTGCTTCTCCGCAGCTTCTTCCTCGGTAAAATGATTACTCCTCGTCATATTTCTTCTTTGAACGAACTGCAAAGAATGCGATGCCGGCAACAACTACAACACCGATAATGATCCAAGGAGTTGCTGAAAGGAGGATACCTGTAGGGATAATGCCTCCCTTATCATTAACGAAACCGGTAACTTTATCAGCATTTATTGTTCCCGTTGTATCATTTGTTGCGCTTATTGATCCGTAAGAAACTGTCTTTGAAGTTGAAGAACCTGTTGAAGTATAGTCCTCAGCCTCCTCTGTTACTGTATAAGTTGCGCCCTTTGGAAGGCCATCAATCTTTATATACTGATCGTGCTTAAGATATACTTCTACTCCGACCTTAAGACTGCTTCCTTTAACCTGAAGACCGTTAGTTGCTGTTCCATCTTCATCTCCCGGCTGTGTTAATGTAGTATATGTTGTTGATGCTGTTTTTGAAGGGGTTGTATCATAACCTACTGTCTCTACAGTATAGAGATTATTATCCTTAATCTCATCGCCTTCAACCTTTATATTAAATTTGAAATATTTATCCTTTGAACCCTGGTTACCTGTAACCTGCTTACCGGCAGTAAGATCATAGGTTTCATATACATTAATATATTTATCCGACTTAGTTGCATTTTCCGGCTCTGCTCCGTTTGGTGTTGCGCCAGGATCAGTAGCCGTTGTCTTAGGTGCATTTGCTACAGTACCCAAGTACATAACATAACCCTGAATCCCAAGTGTTCCTGATCCATCTGCATCCTCTACATAAACATCTATTGTTCTTGTTGATTCAGTATCGTTGGTATATGCGCTTCCGTCTGCCTGTGCGGTTTCAGTGATTATATATCTGTAAACGCCCGGATTAGGGAAGCTGACTCCTGTGAAATCAACTGTTACAGTATTCTTCGCATATTTTTTATCTGTACTGTTTGCTATATTGTCATCTACTGCTCCCGGTGTTGTTGCCTGACCGGCAGTAAATGCTGTCTTTCCGGCCGAACCAATTACAACTGCTTCAGGATTGAGTCCTGCGTAAACCTCAACCTCTCCTGAACTCGGTGTTACTGCATCACCTGCTGCGATCGTAAATGCAAATTCAGCCTCAGGAATATTTGCGTCATTATCAACTACAAGGTACTTGTTAAATGTGGTTGTCGTACCGCCAACCGGTGTGTAAGCATTTGCTGCGCTTACCGGCACTGCCATAAGTGCTACGAGGAGCACTGCGGCGATCAGTGAGGCTATTTTGCCTCTGGTTCTTCTCTTCTCCATATTAATACCTCCGCGAGAATTTTCCGCCCCTAAGGGCTATTGCAGTGTGTTTCATACTGCATTTGTCATGTCGAAATATAGATTTTTTCGACATGAAGGTTAATAAGTTACTATCTAAAATCACTCACACATTTTCGGCTCCCATATCCGATATAAAATGCTAACGCGTAAGTGATTAAAGCTCTCTAAAAAAATCAAAAAAGCATCAGTAACCCCTTTGGATAACTAATGCTGAGAAAAAAAGAAATACTGTGCAACTGATTAGATCCCCCTTCTTCTCATTACAAACACTACTTTACCTTTAATATTCTTTTTTGATATTGCGCCGTAGGAACGGCTGTCATTTACATCCGACCTGTAATCATTCAGTAAGAAATACGAATCATCCGGAACCGTGTATGGAAAACTGATCGATGCACCTTCACCGGTAGTCGGATAAACAGCATCCTCGAAAACACCATAGCCATTTACCGTAAGGTTTCCTTCACTGATATCTACCGTATTTCCCGGCATGGCTGCTATCCTTCCAAACTGGATCTTTCCGCCCTCCAGGTAAGCTACTTCATCCCCTGAATGGAGCTCTCCCAGCCTGTAAATGATGCATAGGTCTCCATCCTTAAGCATCGGATATCCGGAATTGCTGTGGACTATGTATATTCCGATAATAAACGTACACAGTGCCCAGATTGCAAGAGCCGTCACGATAAGCTTGATAAAGAACTCTGCTGCATACCTTGCGGTCGATTTCTTCTTCCGCTTCTTCACTTTCTTCTCTTCAGTTGTTACGGAAGTCGCTTCATCATCGCTATTCTTGATTACTTCATCATCGCTTTTCTTGATTACTTCATCATCACTTTTCTCGATCGCTTCCTCGTCGTTTTTCTTGATCTCTTCCATTGAATTCTGAATATTCCAAACAAAGCCTTCTTTTTATGGGTTTTTATACCCCAATTACCACAAAATGTCAAGCAAATCCAATCATTTCCGCGCATTTTTAAGAATTCTTGTGTCTTATAAAAACATGTAACACATAATATTGTGGGGATATTTTATATCGGATATTGTCTTTAAATTTGTAAATAAGCTGATATTATAAAAGGGACCATATCAGCATCTGATATAGTCCCATCTTGTAAAAGTTTTAGATCTTATATCATTTTCCGGCCGTTCTGCACATATGACATGCTCCACTGCAATGCTTACAGTCTCCGCCGCACGAAAGCGACTTTCCGGCCTTCTTATCTTTGATCATACTCCTGATAGCGAAGAAGCAGGCCGCTGCAACTGCCATCAAAGCTATTATTGTCCCTATTATTGTGTTCATACGACTGCTCCTTTTCTCCTGATAATATATCAATCTGCTAATTCAGCTTAAAAATCCCTCTTCGAGAGTTTTAATCATTATATTATTTTGCTGCCTTTATCTTAACATTAAGAGTCATGCTTTCCTTATATGGTCTGACAAGCAGATAAACTATTGCTATCATAACAAGTACTGCCACGATCGTCCATACTCCGAATGCACCGGCTGTAAATATTCTTCCGATCTGGTAGATCATAAGAGCAACTGCATAACCTGTAACAAGCTGATATGCAACCGTTGCCCAGAACCATTTACGGCTGTTCATTTCTCTCTTTATTGCACCAAGTGCTGCAAAGCAAGGTGTGCAGAGGAGGTTAAATGCCAGGAAAGAATATCCTGCAAGAGCTGAGCTCATTCCTTCAAAATCCAGGACTCCGAATACTCCTACAACCTCTTCCTTCGCAACAAGTCCCATGATGGTTGCGATAGCTGCCTTGATATTATTGAAGCCAAGCGGTGCAAATATCCATGCTATACCCTGTCCGATCATTCCGAGAACACTGTCCTCCAGTTCAAGATCAGGATTGAAGCCGAAGCCGCTGCCATCATTTCCAAATACTGAACCAAACCAGATAACGATAGATGAAAGGAGGATAATGGTTCCCGCCTTCTTAATAAATGACCAGCCACGCTCCCACATGCTTCTCATAACCGAACCAAAGGTTGGCATATGATATGCAGGAAGCTCCATAACGAAAGGAGCAGGCTCACCGGCAAAGATCTTTGTCTTCTTAAGAATGATACCTGAAACGATTATAACAGCCATTCCAAGGAAATAGCAAGAAGGTGCAACCCACCACGCTCCGTCAAAGAGCGCTGCAGAGATAAGTGCAATGATAGGAAGCTTTGCACCACAAGGTATGAAGCAGGTTGTCATGATCGTCATTCTACGGTCACGTTCATTTTCGATGGTTCTTGAAGCCATTACACCAGGAACTCCGCAGCCTGTACCGATAAGGATTGGGATAAATGACTTTCCTGAGAGACCGAATTTTCTGAAGATACGGTCCATGATAAATGCGACTCTCGCCATATAACCGCACTCCTCAAGAAGTGCAAGAAGTATGAAGAGTACAAGCATCTGCGGAACGAATCCGAGAACCGCACCGACGCCGGCAACAATACCGTCAAGGATAAGTCCTCTTACAAACTCAGACTTAACATTAAGTGCATCCAGAAGCTTCTCAAAGAGAGCCGGAATACTAGGTACCCATGTTCCGTAATCTGCAGGATCAGGAGCAGTAAATTCACCCTCCTCATCAAGAGCTCCTGCAGCTCCTTCTTCATCAGCTGTACCAAGTGCAGCATTAATATCGTAAACCTGAACTCCAGGATAGGCTTCTGTATCCTCGCCTTTATAAAATTCATCTACATATGATGAATATGCTTCTGAGAAAGCATCAAAATCTCTATCTTCAAATGCACCCTGCAGTTCGTCAGCACCCTTGATGTTTTCATCTGCTGCCGCTGCATCGATCACTGCCTTAACTTCATCAGTAAATACATTTTCATCTGCCCACTCTTCTACCGCTTCATCATACTTGCCGCTCATTCCAAAAAGGTGGAAACCATCTCCGAAAAGATTATCATTTGTCCAGTCAGTTGCTGCGGCGCCGATCGTTGACATCGCAATATAGTAAACAAGGAACATAACCAGCGCAAAGATAGGAAGCGCCAAAAGTCTGTTTGTAACTATCTTGTCGATCTTATCCGACATTGTAAGCTTTGATCTGTTAGCCTTCTTGATGCAGGAACCGATTATCGAGGTGATATAATTATATCTTTCATTTGTGATGATACTCTCTGTGTCATCATCAAACTTATCCTCAAGCTCTTTGATCTCTGCAGATACATTAGGAGCATTCTTCAGAACCTCTCCTATACGGCTGTCCTTCTCAAGCAGCTTGATCGCAAAGAAACGTCTCTGTGATGCATCGATATCTGAAGGAAGCTTTGCTGCTGCTTTTTCGATCACTTCTTCTGCTTCATTCGAAAATGTATGAGCTATCTCATTTACAGACTTCTTATTTGCTGCTTCGATTGCCTTATCTGTTACTTCCTTTATTCCTCTGCCCTTTAATGCTGAGATTGAAAGCACAGGGCATCCCATAGCCTTTGAAAGCTTCGAGAAATCGATCTTGTCTCCATTTTTCTCAGTAAGGTCTGCCATGTTTACAGCCATGATTACCGGAATACCGAGCTCCATGATCTGAGTTGAAAGATAAAGGTTTCTTTCAAGGTTTGTACCATCTACGATGTTGATGATCGCATCCGGTCTGTTGTTGATCAGATAATTTCTCGTAACTACCTCTTCCACGGTATATGGTGAAAGCGAATAAATGCCCGGGAGGTCCTGGATCACAACATCCTTGTTGCCCTTAAGCTTACCCTCTTTCTTCTCAACCGTAACTCCCGGCCAGTTACCAACATACTGGTTGGCACCTGTCAGAGCGTTGAAAAGTGTTGTTTTACCGCTGTTAGGATTTCCCGCGAGCGCTATCTTGATTGCCATTTTTTCATACTCCTTCTTTCTGTCTTATATAAATACTTCTTGATCTAATACCACGCTTCGTCCTGTGAAACACAGCTCTGTCCAAATGATATTCCACACTATTTTTCACTGTCCTGCTAGATTTTTGTAAGTCGTACCAGACAGCTTTATATGTATCATTTACAGCCTCTCTATTAGACAATACTAATATATGATATGCGTGTCTCACCATTGTTAGCATTTGCTAACCTATGTGCTAAAAATAAAGGCCTTTCAGCCTGATTTATCTTTTGGTCTACTCTACCTCAATCATTGCAGCATCTGCTTTTCTGACTGAAAGCTCATAGCCTCTCACGTTAACTTCGATAGGATCTCCGAGCGGTGCAACCTTTCTCACAAAGATTTCCGTACCCTTTGTAATACCCATATCCATGATACGTCTCTTAACCGGGCCTTCACCTGTCAGTTTAAGAACCTTTACGGTATCTCCGACCTTAACCTCTTTCAGATTCATTTATAATACTCCTTCCTTTAGACCATGATCTTATTGGCCATTTCCTTCCCTATGGCAACTCTGGAATCTTTGATGTTTACGATCATGTTTCCATTTATCTCTGATACGACACTGACCGTAGCTCCTACAACAAAACCAAGACGCTCAAGAAAAAGTCTGGTCTCTTCCTTGCCGCCGACCTTGATTATCGTGTTCTTTTCGCCTACTTCAGCCATTGATAAAGGCATCATTTCATCTCCTTTCAAATCTATGGTCCATAGAAGCCGGATCATGATCTTGATCAATCTATTTACACTTATGTTAGCATATACTAACATTTGTTAGATGTCAATTACTTTTTCTTGCAATTTTTAAAAATATTCTGCTTTCTGATAATGTCATGATACCAGTTGTTCTGAGAAAGAATCTCAACTATAAGGTCCGGTGCTCCCACCACTCTAGCCTTAATGATCTTTTTCCTGTCGCATACCACCAGGACATCCGGCTGAACCATCGCAGCTGCCGGCTTCTATAAGTCTGCTTATCTCTGCAGGCTTCTCTGCAAAATTCTGTGCTCCATGCTCTATAAGGAATTCTTTGTCTCTAAAGCCCCAAAGTACGGAAATGCATGGAAGCCCCGAATTCTTCGCAGTTTCAAAATCCACATCTGAGTCTCCCACATAGATAGCTTCCTCCTTGGAGATTCCAAGCTCGGAAAGGGCAGCTATGACTGTGTCCGGCGCCGGCTTCCTGCGCACGCCCTCCTTCTCGCCAATAGCAACGCTTATATATTTAGAGAAGAATTTTTCATTCAATTCCTTAACTGCGCTGTCAACCTTATTTGAAACTATCGCCAGCTTGTAGCCCTTGTTGTAAAGGACCTCCAGCTCCTCAAGCATGCCGTCATACACCTTTGTCTTATCCAGACAATGCTCATCATAGTAAGGCTTGAAGCACTCAAACATTTCGTCCACGGTTTCTTCCGTTGTTTCTGCCGGGACCGCTCTCCTGATGAGCTTTCTGATACCGTTTCCGACAAAGCGTCTCACCTCGTCCAGTGTTCTCTCCGGCATGTTAAAGCGGCGAAGCGTATAATTCATTGCATCCGCCAGATCCTCAAGTGTATATAAAAGTGTACCGTCCAGGTCAAATATTACTGCCTTTATCATTTTTCTGTCCTTCCTGATATTATTATCTATCTCCTGCTTTCCAGTCATACATTCAACGACCAACTATTTGCCGGCCAACCAACTATTTACCGGCCAACCGACCAACTATTTACCGGCCAACCAGTCATACATTCACCGGTTCCCCTGCCGCTTTCTATAGTTTTATCACATTTGCCCTGCGTAAACAACATATTGTCTATGAGTTTCCTTCCGCGCTTCCTTTTCGGCTTTACAAACTCCCCCCTCCGTTTTATAATAATAACGTTATCTGATGTATGGATTGCCGCGTTTCCACGCGAAGCCCTGCGATCCTTGAAGCATTCTTAGATCAGATTTGCAAATATCAAAAATTATAATACAGGAGATAAAAAATGATAAACTTTAAGATAGGTATACTTGGAACCGGAAGCATTGCAGCCAAGATTGCAGAAACCATAGAAAAGCTTGATTCCTTCGAGATCTATGCTGTCGCTTCCCGCGATGCAGCCCGTGCTGAGGAATTTGCTTCAAAATACAGCATCAAGAAGAGCTACGGCTCATATGACGAGCTTGTAAATGACCCTGAGGTTGAGCTTGTTTACGTTGCAACTCCTCATCAGTGCCACGCAGACAATGCTGTTCTTGCATTAAATGCAGGAAAGCCTGTTCTCGTTGAGAAGCCATTTTCTTATAACAACAAGACTGCTCAGGATGTATTTGCTCTTGCCCGTGAGAAGAACCTTTTCTGCGGCGAGGCTAACTGGCTCCGTTTCATGCCTCTTACCAAGCTTCTTATTACAGCTCTCAGAGAGAAGGCTATCGGCGAGATCCGTTATATGAACGCATCTCTCTGCTACGATCTTCGTAATAAGGAACGTGTTGTAAAGCCTGAATTTGCAGGCGGCGCTATACTCGACATCGGAATCTATCCGCTCACAGCTATCTTCCTTGCAATGAATTCAATGCCGGTTGCAGTATCTTCATCAAGCGTAAAGCTTTCAACAGGTATTGACGCTATAGATACAATTCAGATGAACTTCACAAACGGACGTGCAGCAACATGCTTCACATCTATACTTTATAAGTCAGAAAATATGTGTACTATCTACGGTACAGAAGGCCGTATCGAGATTGACAATATCAACTGTCCTGAAGAGATCAGAGTTTACAATTTCAACAATGATATCGTTAAGAAGGCTACTCCTTCAGAGAGACAGATCAGCGGATACGAATTCGAATTCATCGCAGCTCGTGATGCTATCATCACCGGTAAGCTTGAATGTCCGGAAATGTCGCATAAGGACACTATCACAACCCTCAGCTTTATGGATATGCTGAGACGTTCATGGCAGGTATTTTATCCGCTTCCGGGCGAGGATACAGTCAAGAACCCTCCTATTCCAAAGCAGGTTGGTCCAAATGTACCAAATGGTCCGGTTCAGACAGTATAATCAGACAGAAGGATATAAAAAACCGTTCAGCTTCTATGCCGAACGGTTTTTTATATTTGTACAAATTTTATTTACTGAATATCTCAAACATTTCTGCCAGGGAAACCTGTCCCGGCGCAGAGCCGCTTCCAACTGATGAGAAGGTCATGGCACAGCCGTTTTCCTTACATTTTGTACGGGTTACCTTGCCTTCCTTACCCATTGATATTATCACGACCGGATGGTGTATGAATTCCAACCCCGGTTTGCCGCGGCTTATATCCTTTGTAAGCTCCACCATTCTGTCCACGTCAAAATGGCTGTTAGGAAATGAAGCCATTTTCAGTATATCAGCTCCAAGTATCTCCATCTGACGGAACATTTCAAGAATCTCATCATTGTGAGGAGTCTTCTCAAAATTGTGGTTGGACATTATAACAGCCATACCGGCCTCATGAGCCTTGGCTGTCGCTCTGGCAACTCTGTAATTACCGGATTTCAGCTCGATATCGATGATATCTGCAAGCCTTCCGGCGATCACCCATTCCCAGATCTCTTCGATCATGCTTTCGGCACGGTCATGCCTCAGTTCTCCGCCTTCATCTTCGCTTCTATAGGTAAAAAGCAGAACTCTGTCAGAGAAAAGCTCCTTAAGCTTACTAAGAAGCTCCGTCAGCTTGATCCTGTCAGCAACATTATCATAATAATCTGCTCTGAATTCGATAACATCCACTCTTACATTCGGATACTTTTCCTCGAGACTCTTTGCCTCGCTTAAGATATTTCCGGCAGCAGACAGTATCTCCTCGTCATTTCTGCCAACGAGAGGAACGCAGATCTTAGGTTCACCATTTCCAAATATGCAGTTTTTAATTCTTGTCTCATTCATGGTATATTCCTCTTATCAGGCATTTAAAACATTGACTCAAATTCACAAATTGACATTAGTATTAATATACAGACAGCGTTCCCGCTAAGAGGAAACGCTGTCTGTATCACTAATTAATGATCATAATCATATCCGCCGCGTGACTTATACTTTTCAATTGCTTCGATAAGCTCTGGTGACAGAATGCTCTTAAATTCTTCCTCAGATGCCGTGAAGAAATTAACAAGCTTAGCTGATCCGTCCGGTGATTTTACAGAAGAATCAGTATATAAACCAACAAACAGATCTATATCTTCGATATCGCTGTCTGCAGATGCCTCAACATCCTTAAATGTCTTGAAAGAATCTACCGAACTTGCAGGATACACTTTAAATACCTTATCAAACTGAACCTCAAAGGTATTTCCGTGATCATTTGTAAGTACCTTTCCGCGAACACCGCCTATAACGTTATCGAAGAAGCTCTTGACAAGCACCTCCTGAGCGGACTCATCATATGAGACGACAAATAACATCGCATCCTGAGAAGTTCCATTATTAATGAATTTTACATTAAATGAAGTCTCTGCTCCGTTTGATGTCTTATGGCTGTCATAACCAAAATAAATCTCGGCCTTATTCTGATCCATCTCGAACATTACGCTGCCTTCAAGGCTTGAATATGGATCATCATTTCCAACAAAGCTTAAGTTTACACTAAACTTAATGCCCTGTCCCATGAAATTGATATCATAAGTGAAATCAGCTGCAACGATACCGTCCTTATATTCATAAAGATTAACAACGATATCCTTTGAGATCAGCGAATTAATATATGACTTGATGAGTCCGATATAATTGGCCTGACCGCTCATGTCATTAGCCATAGATTCCATTGCTACATCAACAGCATCAGATATTGCCTCCTGAAGCTTTTCCTTCGGGATAGTCACAACATACTTTGTGGCCTTTACAGTGTTGGAACCAAGAGTGATCTTCTCTGTTCCATCCTTGCTGTACTCAATGCTGTCGATAAGCTTCTTGTATATTCCTGTTAGCTTATCTGTAGATGCACCGCTGATACCTGCCAGATATGCTGAGTATGCTTCTGCACTTTCTCCTGCAATTGACGCAATATATGACTGCATTGCCTCATTCATGGCATTTTTGATATCAACATAATAGTAGCCCGACATATCAGGTGATATGGTAGCTGAAAAACGTCCGTCCTTAAGGAATCCCTGTAAGCTCTTCTTTTCGCCGCGATGCTCTATATCAACAGTAGATGATGCTGAATTGCTGTTAACATCATAATCCAGAGTCGCATCGATAGAAGATTTACTCTCTGTATACTTTACGCGTATCCTTCCGCCTGTCTCAGCAAGAACCTTACAGAGGTTATCTCCTCCGATCACATCGCCAAGTTCATTAGCGGCAAGAACCTTCTTGCCGGTATTTGTTATAAACTTCTGGATATCTTCCTTCTTCGGCTTAAAGAGCTTCGGAATGAAAATGACAGCGCATATAGCAAGAGCGATCACCGCTGCAGAAATGCCTGCGATTATTGCGATCTTCTTCTTACTCTTCTTTCCCTTGGAGCTGTCTTCCACAGGAGCCTTTGCATCCGTGTACGGATTCTGTCCGCCTGTATACTGGTTCTGGCCACCTGTATACTGGTTCTGGCCGCCTGCGTATGGGTTCTGACCGCCTGCGTATGGGTTCTGACCGCCTGCGTATGGGTTCTGACCGCCTGCATACTGGTTCTGGCCACCCGCGTATGGGTTCTGGCCGCCTGCGTATGGGTTCTGACCGCCTGCGTATGGATTCTGTCCACCCGCATATGGATTCTGATCACTCGCGTATGGACTCTGAGTACCCGGAACAGGATTCTGGATTCCGTACTCACTTGCATCTATACGCCTTGAGCCGTCCTGATTATAACCAGCGTTTCCAACATACTGATTCTGGTCATAACCGTTATATCCGTTTCCGGCATACTGATTCTGGTCGTAACCGCTCACACCATTTCCGGCGTACTGGTTCTGGTCATAACCGTTATATCCGTTTCCAGCATACTGATTCTGGTCATAACCGTTATATCCGTTTCCGGCGTACTGGTTCTGGTCGTATCCGTTATATCCGCTATAGCTGTTCCCTGCCTGCGGATTCTGAAAATTATTGTTTTCCCCCACATTATTCATTCCCGGAATTCTTTCATTATCCATTTTAATCCCTCATTTCTAAAATATGAAAATGTGCAAGTTACCTTTATTAAAGATTAATAAATCTTTACTTCCTCTTCGCCGTTCATTACACGGATAGCACCCTGTGCAAGTGCAAGAAGCTCATCCTCTCCCGGATATACAGTAACAGGAGCAACGAAGCTTACATACTCAGCGATCTTATCTGTGATTCTCTTATTGTATGCGATACCGCCTGTAACGATGATCTGATCAACCTTACCCTTAAGAACCGCTGCCATAGCACCGATATTCTTAGAAAGCTGATAGATAAATGCTTCCATAACAAGCTTTGCCTTCTCATCGCCATCATCGATACGCTTCATGATCTCTCTTGCATCATTTGTTCCAAGATATGCATTAAATCCACCGTTACCGATGATCTTCTTCTTCATTTCAGCCTGTGTATACTTACCTGAGAAGCACATCTCAACAAGTGAAAGAGGTGGAACTGCATTTGCTCTCTCTGGAGAAAATGCACCATCACCGTTAAATGCTGCGAAAACGTCAACCATCTTGCCGTGATCATGGCATCCGCATGATGTACCACCGCCAAGGTGAACGATGATGAGATTTAAATCCTCATACTTCTTGCCAACTTCCTTAGCATAACGTCTTGCCATAGCCTTCTGGTTGAGCGGATGATCGATCGATCCTCTCTCGATCTCAGGAATACCTGAAATACGTGCAACAGGAGTAAGCTCATCAACTGCAACAGGGTCAACGATGTATGCCTTAACGCCGATAGAATCAGCGATCTCCTTAGCGATGATGCCGCCGAGGTTTGAAGCATGCTCACCACGCTTAGCCTCTGTAAGATCCTTGATGAGTGCATCTGTTACTTCATATGTTCCTCCAGGAATTGGCTTAACGATTCCGCCGCGTCCTACGATAACATTAAATGAATTAACATCGATATTCTTGTCCTTAAGGAAGTTCAGAATGATATTCTTACGAAAATCCTTCTGAGCGATAATATTTGGATACTGAGCGATCTCTTCTGTTGAGTGACGAAGAGTCTCGTCCATTAAAAGTTCTTCATCTTCGAAAACACCAAGCTTTGTTGATGTTGATCCCGGGTTAATGATAAGTGACTTGATTGCCATTTTGTCCCTCCATATTTAAAATAAACTGTTTATTATACTGTGACAAAAGCTATTAAATGATTACTTTGCAGCGTTCTTCTTAAGTGAATCTGCAACAAGTGCTCCAAGTGCAAGTGAATTAACCTTAACCTGGAAGCTGTCTGATCTTGAAGTAAGTATTACAGGTGCTGCTGTACCTGTGATAAGGTTTCCGTTCTTCTCCTTAGCGAAATGAACAAGTGCCTTATATGTGATATTTCCTGCATGGATATTAGGGAAAAGAAGTACATCTGCATCACCAACGATCTTACGACCTGTAGCACCCTTATGCTGAGCTGCTTCTGGGCATGTAGCAAGGTCAAGTGACAGAGGTCCGTCAACGATACATCCTGTGATCTGTCCTTCTTCATTCATCTTTGTAAGCTCTGCTGCTTCAACTGTCTCAGGCATCTTAGGATTAACAACCTCAACTGCTGCAAGAGGAGCAACCTTTGGATTCTCGATGCCGACTGCATTACAGATCTCTACTGTATTCTTAATGATGCTTGCCTTATCCTCAAGTGTAGGATATGTCATAAATGCAACGTCTGTAAGGAAGAGAAGCTTCTGTGCTCCTTCAATCTCAAATACGCATACATGTGAGAGAGGCTTACCTGTTCTAAGACCAACTTCCTTATCAAGCACGCTCTTAAGGAAATCCTTGGTATCGATGAGGCCCTTCATATACATATCTGCCTTACCATCATGTACAAGCTTAACTGCTGTACGTGCAGCCTCGATCTTGTCCTTAACATCGATGATCTCAAAGCCTGAAAGATCCATATTGATGCCGGCTGCGATCTTCTCGATCTCATCCTTATCGCCAACAAGAATAGCATCAGCGATATTCTGCTCCTTGGCAGCCTTAACTGCGAGAAGTACTTCATCATCCTGTGCAACTGCAACAGAAACCTTCTTCTTCTCGATCTTTGAAACCATTGAAATCAGTTCGTCAAAATTCTTACTCATTTTATAACACCTTTCCTTATTTTATAATAATTCCCGGACCTGTAACCTGAAAATGTCACTTTCCCGGAACTTCCCTTTCTCTTTTTCTGATACCTCGCCGGAAATGATCTCTCACTTTCCACAACCGGCTGTCTACTTACTTACTGAAGTATCTTCTTTATCCTTACTCTCCAGCTCCTTCTCTCTCTTATCAAGAAGTAAATTCAAAACCGTCGCAGCCGACGTGAGAAGCAGTGCGAGGATAGTAAGCAGCTTATCGGAATTTGTCTTTTTAATGGCCTTCTCGTATGCCTTACGCTCGATCTTGTCCTTATGCTTCATTTCCTTTTTAGCGGCTTTCTTTGCTTTCTTTATCTCTTTCTTAGTATCCCTGACAGGTACTGCCGCTGCTGCCTTCTTAACTTCCTTTGGAGCCTTTGCCTTCTTACAACCCTTAGCCATCAGAACACCTCCGTCATTAGTTCAACAAAAATGTCATTAACGCTGCAAGACCGACGATCACGATCATAGGCACTGTGCCCAGAAGGAGCTCCTTCCTGCCCTGCCTGTCAGAACGGTCATTTCCGATAAATTTGTGATAACCATCCTTCTCCTGAAGCATGACCTCTTCCCCCGGTTCATAGAGGGAGAATATACCGTCCTTTGCCGTAACAGTCCGTCCGGTCTCTGTCTCTATGGTAAGCTCAACAACTGTCTTTCCGGAGATAATGTCTCTCTTCTTTTCGGTTGAAACAACATTTCCCTTAACCAGATTCCAGCCCTTAAGCCTTTTCTTCTTTCTGTGCTGGCTGCCCTTTGTCGCAAGGAACAGCTCTACTGCGAATATTAAAACGATAAATACCGCTGCGATATTTTTAACCATTTTTACCTCTTAAGCCTTGGCATTTAACAGAAGATATACAAAATATGCCGCATATGAGAGAAGCATTATAATACCTGCTCCCTTGCCAAGCTTTCTCTTTGCGATCGCCGGGATCCAGAGAAGTACCGCTGCGCCGATCGCAACCATATTATCTATAACAAATCCCTTATATGGAAGATTAATTATAAGACATGATGTTCCAAGTACGAACAGAATATTGAAAATGTTGCTTCCAACGATATTTCCTACTGCAATATCAGCATTGCCCTTTCTTGCAGCTGTAACCGAAGTGATAAGCTCCGGAAGACTGGTTCCGAAAGCAACTATGGTAAGTCCGATTATTCTGTCTGAAACATGGAATACATTTTCAGCAACGTAGCTTGCTCCGTCTACAGTAAGATTACTTCCGAGAATGATAGCTGCTATACCGCCGACTATAAATATGATTATCTGCCATACCTTAAGATCCTTGATCTCAACATCTTCGTCAGTTCCGCCGCTCTTCTTTGAATAAACGATAAGATAAACGATAAAGCCGATAAGAAGTGTCCAGAATATAATACCTGCCGGAAGATTAAGCTTATCAAATACTATACCCCATACAAGCAGAAGTACGCTGATAAGTATCATAAACGGTATATCTATAAGTGCTGTACTTTTTTTGATATTCAGAGTTCTGATAACCGCTGTAAGTCCGAGGATAAGAAGGACATTCATGATATTACTGCCGACTACATTTCCTATGGAAATACCATTGTTGCCTTTAACAGCAGAGCTGATGCTTATAGCCGCCTCAGGTGCACTTGTACCAAATGCAACGATCGTAAGACCGATTACAATCTGAGGGATTCCAAGCTTTCCTGCAACCGATGATGCTCCATCTACAAAAAAATCTGCTCCTTTAATAAGAAGTATAAATCCTAAAACAACAAATCCTACATTCTTCAGAACTTCCAAAATGTCCATTTAATTTATTATTCCTCCTGATATAAATACAGTGCACAGTATCTCCCTAAAAATACACATACACATTTACATTAACACTTTAGCGTTAGTTTTTCAACAAAAAACGTAATACCGACCTTTCGACTGCCCAAGACAGTTTTAAGGTCGGTATCATTTTTTTATAACTATAAAAACAATATAAACTTTTTTTCGTTACGCCGGATATACTTTTCAGCTTCTTACAGGTACCTTAAACACTGCTTTTTTGATAGTGTTCTGCTCATCAACACAAACACCAGGCATATGTCCTTCTCCCGGACCGATTATAAGAAATTCGTCATCTGAAAGCACATGATCGATTCCATCAAAGCTGTTCTCATAAAATGTGATATCCTTTACAGGATTATATTCTACCTTAACTGTAAGCTGCTCTACCGGAATCATCGAAATGATCTCTTTTCCGGAAATGATATACTGAATATCATAATAATTCTCATGTGATTCATATTTTGCAACACTGCGAAGCTTGCTTGTATAGCTCTGGATCAGCACATATGAACCATTCTCCAGTTCATAACGTCCTATTTCCAGCTCTGCCAGATTGTTATTCTTAATAAACTGATAGCAGCTCTCATCCAATTCCTTGATCTTCTCTAAATCCTTCATTTTCCTCCTCCTTTTTAAAAGAGACAGGGTCAATTCTCTGTCTCATTTTCTCCGCATTTTATTCGATTTTACAAAAATGTAAGCGTTTACACTATAGCACTCCCCATATTTATTGTCAAGTGAATCCTCATTCTCCGCCAACCGTCTCCTATTGACTTTAGTGCAGTAAAGTGTTAAGTTTTTTTCAAGTCATTTCTAATTTTTTTTCTTATTTTTTTATTGAAAGGAATACTTATATATGAACGATTTTTTCTCAGTCAGAGAATGTAAAAATATCAGGAATGTCATTATAGATACAGACCTTGAGGATGAGACACGCGCTCAGCTTTTTAAGTCCTGCGGGATCAAAACTGTCGGTATCATCGGTCTCGGTCTTATAGGTACTTCATTTGCAAAAGCATATAAGAACAATTCGTCTTGCTGCGTTCTCGGCTACAACCGTACGGCAGCCACCGCCGAGAAAGCACTTGCTGACGGTGTGATCGACGGCATTCTCGATGATTCAAATATCGGCGAATGTGATCTTATCATACCATCGCTCTATCCGGATGCGATCATTGACTTTGTCAAAAAGCACGCACCGAACATTAAAAAGGGCGCAATCGTTGTTGATGCGGGTGGACTTAAACGTAAGATCTGCCGTGAGCTTTATCCGGTCGCAAAGCAATACGGCTTTACCTTCGTCGGCGGACATCCTATGGCCGGCAAGAAGTTCTCCGGCTACGAGTACAGCACAGGCGATCTCTATAGGGATTCTTCGATGATAGTCGTTCCTGAGAATATAAATGACTCCGCACTAGAGGAGAAGCTTGCAAAGATATTTCTGCCATGCCGCATAGGTATGCTGACCGTTACAACAGCAGAAAAGCATGATGAAATGATAGCGTTCACTTCAGAAATGCCGCATATCATCTCAAATGCATTTATCAAGAGTCCTACAGCAAAAGAGCACGAAGGCTTTTCAGCCGGAAGCTACAAGGACCTTACAAGAGTTGCCTGGCTGAATGAAACCATGTGGACCGAAATATTCCTGGAAAATAAGGATTTTATCATCAAGGAGCTCGATTACATGATAAAGCACCTCTCAGATTACAGGGATGCTCTCGAAGCAAATGATCCGGATCTCCTCTGGAAGCTGCTTCACGATGGAAAGATCGCAAAGGAAGAAGTAGATGGAATCTAGTATTACACTTAATCATACAAATGATGAATTCGGAGGCAGTATCAAGGTCATTGCCTCTAAATCTCATGCACACAGGCTTCTCATCGCAGGAGCGCTGACATTACTCGGCGACAGGAATAGTCCTGGAATTCATATCATCTGCAGTGAAACCTCAAAGGATATAGAGGCGACTGCCTTCTGCCTAAGCGGCCTTGGCATCAGCATAGAACGGACAGCCGACGGCTTCCTTCTGTCGAATTCCACCGTCACAGCTTCAACTGCCGGCACAGCTTCAACCACCGGCGCAGCAGCTGACAACAACACAACTGAAAACGCCACCGTCACAGCAGACACCTCTTCCGGACTGAAAACCGCCTCCCGCGCACAGATAGACGCCGGCGAAAGCGGTTCTACACTCCGTTTTCTGCTTCCGGTCATTTCAATACTCGGAATAGATGCAGACATAACGACACACGGCCGCCTTACCGAAAGGCCGCTGTCTCCATTATATGAAGAAATGCTTTCCCACGGAGCTTCGATCTCCCCTCAGGGAAGCAATCCGCTTTCACTGTCGGGCAGAATGACCGGCGGAGATTTTAAGATTGCGGGCAATATCTCCTCGCAGTTTATTACAGGTCTCCTCTTCGCTCTTCCAATGTCGGACAGAACTTCACGAATCATCATTACGGGCGGTCTTGCTTCAAGACCTTATGTTGATATAACACTCGACGTACTCCGCATAGCTGGAATACAGATAAATGTTGTCGAGGACACCGAAACCTCCACCATTTATGAAGTTCCGGGCAATCAGAGCTACCGCCTTCCGGCCGAATGCACCGTAGAGGGCGACTGGTCAAATGCAGCCTTTTTCCTCGCTGCAGGCGCTATCAGAAACAGCATTACTATGCATGGATTAAATTCTTCATCAAAGCAGGGCGACAGAAGGATAGTTGAGCTTCTCAGGGAATTCGGTGCAGATATTACAGAAGAAAGAGACGGCGGACTCAGCAGACTCACAGTTTCACACCGCCCTCTTAAAGGTATAGAGATAGATGCCGAAGACATTCCGGACCTCGTTCCGATCCTTTCCCTCACGGCCGCTGCCGCAGAAGGAACCACAGTGATCAGAAATATCGAGCGTCTCCGCATCAAGGAAAGCGACCGCGTGGCTACGGTTATCGATACGCTTACACGTCTCGGCGCAGTCATCTATGAAAAAGACAACACCCTTGTCATAGATGGAAAGGACAGCGGAAACGGCAGGATTCTTGCCGGCGGAACTGTAGATTCCTACAACGATCACAGAATAGCTATGACCGCAGGTATCGCTTCCATCATTTCAACAGGTCCTGTAACCATTACAAATGAAAAGGCCGTCAATAAATCATATCCGGGTTTCTTCAATGATCTTGACAGCCTTAATCATCCTCGTTAAGAGTGTTATAAATAAATATATAAATTTTTGATATAAGATAAAATATCGGCGTAAGTATCGCAAGCACGAAACCGAAGCCGTGACCAAATCCGGACATCGAACTGTCGTCAAAACCGACAAAGCCCGAATAACTGGTCATAAGCGAATCTACCGAGGTTTTAACACCTTTATAAACCTTACAGTGGGTAAAGATAACGATTATCAGTATCAGAAGCACAACCGGCACAGCTCTCGCAATGAAGCTGTGTCTTTTTATTATCGGAATCTCCGGAAAACTCTTCTTCGGATAGAGATCGATAACCGCAAGGTAGAGTATATAAATGGCCGTGATCACAAGAAGTATCATGCAGATCATCGGCACATAGCTTGCCATGGTCCGCTTCTGCCCGATACTCTGATCAACCTTAAGACCCTTCTTCACTATATCCAGCATAGACATATTCGTCTTGATCTTCTCGGCCATTTTCACCCACATATAAACCCAGTTGGTAAAGATGGAAAGCACCGCACATAAGACCGGCAGTACCGAAAGCACCGCTCCAAGTATAAAAGCTTCCTTCTTCCTGTAAAATGGCGTTCCGGTCTTTTTCTTTGCCGCAGCCGGATTCAGCTTTCTCTCCAGCCTCTCCTCACTTTTCCTCTGGGAAGCATCCTTTATACCGTAGTATGCACGGATGAAAAATGGAGCCGACTCCATTTTCTGCTGCTTCTTCGCTTTTTCGAGCGCACTATCTCCAAGTACTATCTTTTCGAACGTACTTTCATTGCAATATTCACAGTATTCACTTTTGTCAGGTATCTCCCTGCCACAGTGTTTACATATCATACGCGTGCCCTGCCGTTATCTACCATCTGCCCTCCGGATAAACTCCGCGTGCAGTAAGCTCATCAAGTGCCTCTCTGACCTGTGGAATGTCCTCTCTGTAAGTCATTCCTATCCATTTAGCCGCTGTATTTACCACCTTAACAGTGCAGGCTCTTCTCTCAATGATATTCTGTACGGCATCAGAAAGAGTCTCCTCGAATTTAAGAGGATTATTCTTAATACCTGCTCTGAGACGGCTCTCGTAATTCACAACAAGATCCTCCATAAATGCAGGTCTGAAAGCCCAGAGATTCATTGATGCAACCGAATCAGCAGGGATAAGAGTATATGTAACACCTCCGTCAAGAGTAAAGTATCCTCTTCCTGCCTCGAATTTGATCTCCTTACGCTCATCTATTCTCTTGAGATATGAATTCTCATCTACTGAACAGATACCGCGTGAAACAGTAAACTTCTCATTAAGAGTACCGATAACATTATAACCGATGATACCATACTCATTGTCCGGTCCGTCGCTCTTTAAAAACTCCGCTGCATCTATAAATGCTTCTCTTCCGTAGAAGTCGTCTGCATTTACAGTGAGGAAGCTTCTTCCCTTAAGCACGTCCCTGCAGCACCAGATAGCATGAGTTGTTCCCCATGGCTTTGCTCTTCCTTCCGGTACCTCTGATCCCTCAGGGATCATATCAAGTGACTGATATACATATTTTACAGGAAGCTTTGCAGCAATCCTGTCTCCAACAGTTTTCTTAAACTCTTCAGCGATCTCGCTTCTGATTATGAAAACAACCTCTTCAAATCCCGCAAGAGCCGCATCATAAACAGCATAATCGATCAGAGCATGTCCTCTGCCATCAACATCTTCAATCTGTTTTAATCCACCGAAGCGGCTTCCCATACCTGCAGCCATTACAACAAGTACTGGTGCATCCTTCACTGCTGACATTTTTCCTTTTACCTCCGAATTAGTGAACAGGTGCGTTACTGTCTATATATTCCTGAGTGATCTCCTCATCATTCAGCACCTTGTTTACAAGTTCTGTTGCATATTCTACTGTATCATAATATGGCGGCATTACATAGGCATTATCACCGAGTGAATAACAATAATCCATTGTATCACTTCCGTTAACGCTGTACTGGATGATATTCCAGCCACCGCCGTTATCAATCTGTCCCTGAATGAGTGTTCCGAGCTCTTCCTTCTCCATATTTGTCTGGAAGCAGTCCTTCATCTGTGACATTACCTCTGAGAAATTATTCAGAAGCTCTGAAGAAAGAAGCTTGTTCATGACAGCTCTGATAACCGCCATCTGGTTTCTTCCTCTCTGTCTGTCACCTTCCGTGAAGCTGTATCTCTCTCTTGCGAAGAAAAGAGCTGCCTCACCATACAGATGATTGGTTCCCTGAACATATGAATAATTACTGTTTAACTGCGAAGTGAATGTATAATCTGATTCAACATCCACGCCGCCGATAGTATCAATTATATCAACAAATCCTGTAAAGTTAACTCTGAAATAATAATCAATATCTATATTGTAAAGATTCTCAAGAGTAGACATTGACATATCAATACCGTAGATACCTGCATGCGTAAGCTTGTCAAGCGGCTCTCCGTCCTTGGCAAGAGGCACATAATAATCTCTCGGAGTAGAGAGAAGCAATACAGTATGAGTCTTGGTATTGATAACAGCGATAACATTTACGTCACTACGGCTCTTAAGAGTAACCTCTCCGTATGTATCGATACCGCTTAAATAAGCACAGAATCTCTGATAGGTTCCATCATTTGTCTGCCTGTCAGTCTTCGGCTTCTTAGGCTCAGTCTTAACAACTGTCTCGATCTTCTTCTCAAGGATGATCTTAAGCTTTGAAGAATAATCCTTATAATTCTCATCACCTTCAAGAACTCCGAGCATACCGCTGTTAACGATAAAGCCCTGGATATTACCGTCCTCAAATGAAACGATCAGTTCCTTGAATGACTTGAATTCCTCGGTAATGACATCTGCGCTGTTATTATTATTTATATCCTTTATCGTTTTTTGGACATTTTCGTTATCATTATCTGCAATGATTCCGAAGATATAGCCCTTCTCAACAGCCTGATTGATCGAATCAACCGGGTCGTCCTTGGCTACATATACATTTACGATTTCAATCTCTGTCTTACTTCCGGTAACCTCATCAAGCATTTTGTTCGCCTGATTGACCTTTACCATGCCGTAGCAAACCACGCAGCATACCAGTATCGACAGTATTGATGCTATGATGCCCGACACCTTTCTTAGCTGCATCGCAATAAAGCAGATTGGCAGAAGACCAAGTATTATGCCGCCCATAACGATATAACGCTGTGGAAACATATGGGTCCTCATCAGAAAATAAATGAGTACCGCTGACAGAATGAACTGTATCAAGGCCAGAATACAACCTGCTATTCTTATCTTTTTCATGCTGTTACTTTCCTTTACTAATTTCTTAAAAATTAATTTATGTCAAATTGAAGTGAATATAACACTAATTTTCTTTTTTTGCAATCAAATTCATTTAATCTACATAATCTATAACATTTTTCCGGTATATTTTTATCAAAGCTTTCGACTTTTCCTTGAACTTTTCCTGCTTTTAAAATATTATAGCCATATGGAAGAATTAAAATTATTATCAGACAAATTAAATATCAGCCTTAGCGGGGACCAGATCGACCAGTTTAAAACCTATTATGAAATGCTAATCGAGAAGAATAAGGTCATGAACCTTACTGCGATCACAGAGAAAAATGAAGTGATCCTGAAGCATTTCATTGACAGTATCAGCGTAGCCGCTGCCTATCCGGATTTTGCCGGTCTCTGCAGCAAAGGATCGTCCCTTATCGACGTCGGTACCGGAGCCGGTTTCCCGGGAATCCCTTTGAAGATCGCATTTCCAACTCTTAAGGTCACTCTGCTTGATTCTCTCAATAAGAGGGTTTCCTTCTTAAATGAAGTGATCGATGAACTTGGCCTCAAAGATGTAACCGCGATCCACGACCGTGCCGAGGATGCCGCAAGGAAGAAGGAACTCCGCGACAGCTTCGATATAGCTGTATCAAGAGCCGTTGCAGCACTTCCGGTCCTCTCAGAGTATACGCTTCCTTTTGTTAAACCGAAGGGCGTCTTTATCTCATACAAGGCAACCGGTGCTGAAGCAGAGCTTTCAGATTCAGCTCGCGCCATAAAGCTTCTGGGCGGTGGAAGCAGCAGGGTGTATTCATTTACCCTTCCTGATTCCGATATCTCAAGAAGCTTTGTTGTGATCTCCAAAAAGCTGCCGACTCCTAAGGCTTATCCGCGTAAAGCCGGAACAGCAAAGAAGTCTCCTTTATAAGTCTCCTTTATAAGTCTTCTTTATAGGATCAGGACTTCTTCTCTTTAGACTTTTTCTCACGGTGCCTCTTCTGCTTTCTCTTCTCTCTAAGCTCGATCTGGCGCCTTTTCATTTCTTCGTAGCCCTTACGTCCGGTTCTTTCGGTCTTCTTAACTACGAAAATGTTTGAATCAGAATCGCCTGCCGATTTATATTTGATTTTCGAATTCATATATCCATGGTAAACGCATCGGCCAACCGCCATGGATGCGTTGGAACCATTCTGGAACCATTTTACCTTCTTAAAGCATTTCCTTCCGCATTTTGCACATCTGATGACAAGAAGATCCTTATCATTCATTGCATCCTGCTTGGAAGGATACTCTGCCGAGATTCTCTCAAGTATTCCCGCATGCTTTGCAATGATCTCATCCTCTTTACGCTTCGGATGTCTGTAGATATCAAATGTATATCTTTCATCCAGATCCTCCGGATGGATCTTTGCCATAACCTTTGCGGTATATTTTGCATCGTTGATCGCCGCATGAAACGGCTCATCCTCAGGGATACCAAGCTCCGAACAGGCCTTTTCAAGCTTACTGATGCGTCCCTCTTCGTCATAGATATCTGCATATATCTGCTGGATATTATAGAACTTCAAAGGAAAATCCAGCTTATTCATATAGTAGAAATCCATATTGCTCTGAAGATAGTAAAGATCGGAAGCGCCCCAGGTGCAGAATCCGTAATCCTCTCCGCACCATTCAAGGAATTCCGTACACGCCTCCTTGAAGGACTTTCCATTCTTCAGATCCTCCTCCGTGTAATTAAGCATTGCGCGAATGGATCTGTGAAGCTTCTTATACAGTTTTGGCTTTATCAGGCTTGTGTATTCACTGATTATCTCAAAGCGGTCATTCAGCTTGACTGCCCCGATCTCGATGATCTCAAAAGGCATTCTTGGATGCTCTCCGCTCTGTCCGTATGGACTCTGATTCCATTCAAGATCAAATACTATATAATTCACAATGTCGTCCTCACTTTAAATGTATCATAAGCATTGAAATATCAGCCGGTGAAACTCCCGATATTCTCGATGCCTGACCGATAGTCTCCGGTCTTACCATTTCCAGCTTCTGTCTGGCCTCCTTACGGAGATTTCTGACGTTGCTGTAGTCAATATCCTTAGGTATTCTCTTTCCTTCCATTTTAAGGAAATGCTCTACCTGATCCTGCTGTCTTCTGATATATCCTTCGTATTTGATGGAAATGTCGATCTGCTCGAGAATCTCAGCTCTGTGCTTTATGATAAAGCTCTTTTCATCCTCTGAAAGCGCATCCTCGAAGCCCTTTACAGCAGTCTCACGTCCCTTATCAATAGGAGCTATCATTTCATATGAAAGCTCTGGTCTTCTGATAAGCTCGGCAAGAGTGGTTCCTGTCTTAAGCTCAGAGCTGCCGCAGCTTCTAAGGAACTCTCCGATAGCCGCACCTGCGCCGACAACAGTTTCATTTAATCTATTAATCTCATTATCTATATATTCTCTCTTCTTACAGAAGAATCTGTATCTGTCGTCATCGATAAGTCCGATATCGTGTCCGATATCCGTAAGTCTTAAATCTGCATTATCCTGACGAAGGAGAAGCCTGTATTCCGAACGGCTTGTCATCATACGGTACGGCTCTGCAGTCTCCTTGGTCACAAGGTCATCTATCAGAACACCTATATAACCGTCGGATCTCTTTAAAACCACCGGTTCCTTCTCCTGAAGCTTTCTTGCTGCATTTATTCCGGCCATAAGTCCCTGAGCTGCAGCTTCCTCATAGCCTGAGCTTCCGTTGATCTGTCCTGCGGAGAAAAGTCCTTCGATACCCTTATATTCAAGCGAAGGCTTAAGATTAACCGCATTTATACAGTCATACTCGATAGCATAGGCATTTCTTACTATTGTTGCATTTTCAAGTCCCGGAACAGTATGGACCATTCTGTACTGAACATCCTCCGGCATAGATGAAGGCATTCCGTCTAAGTACATTTCATTTGTAAATTCGCCCTCCGGCTCAAGGAAAAGCTGGTGTCTGTCCTTGTCCGGGAATTTCATGATCTTATCCTCGATGGAAGGACAGTATCTCGGACCTGTTCCCTTGATAACGCCCGAATAAAGCGGCGAACGATCTATATTCTCTCTGATTATTGAGTGTGTTTCTTCATTTGTATATGTAAGCCAGCACGAGATCTGCTCTCTGCTGATATCCGCCTCGCAGTTCATAAATGAGAAAGGCACTATCTTCTCATCGCCCTTCTGCTCAGACATTTTAGAAAAATCAACCGATTTTCTGTCAATTCTCGGAGGCGTACCGGTCTTAAACCTTCTGATCGCGATACCCGCATCAGCCATGGAATCAGACAAATGATTTGCGGCCATAAGTCCGTTTGGTCCGGTATACTGTATCGTATCGCCGTAGATGCATCTCGCCTTAAGGTAAACTCCTGTACAAAGCACTACAGCCCTTGCATGATAAATCGCACCGGAAACAGTTTTTACTCCTGTAACGCGGTAGTCCGAATCCGTAACCTTCTCTACTATCAGCTCGGAAACCTCCTGCTGACGAAGAGTCAGATGATCTGTCTCCTGAAGAGTAAGCCTCATCTGCTTGGTGTATTCAACCTTGTCCGCCTGGGCACGCAGCGAATGAACCGCAGGTCCCTTTGAAACATTGAGCATTTTTGACTGTATATAAGTCTTGTCGATATTTTTACCCATTTCACCGCCGAGGGCATCGATCTCTCTTACAAGATGTCCCTTGGAGCTGCCGCCTATATTTGGATTACATGGCATAAGCGCTACACTGTCCATGCTTACCGTAAAGAGAATTGTATCAAACCCGAGTCTCGCAGCCGCCAGAGCCGCCTCGCAGCCCGCATGTCCTGCACCAACTATTACAACGTCATATTTTTCTTCAACTACTGACATATTATCTTCCTCACTATGTGAAAAGGGTTAAACTTATAGCCCGTTCTTCTATTCCGGATTGCTTTGCTCCTGTTACTTACCCATACAGAATTCAGCAAAGATCTTATCCGCAAGGTCATCCTCCAGAGTCTCACCGATGATAAGTCCGAGACTTTCATAAGCCGCCATCATATCTATGGTATAAAAATCCTCCGGAAGCCCCTCGGAAATGCTTTTTTCTACAGCTTCAAGCGATCTAAGTGCGTCCGTAAGCGCTTCCTTATGCCTTGCATTCGATATTATAATCTGATCGTTATAATGCGCTTCTCCGTGGATGAAAAGCTCGCTTATAAGTCTGCCGAGCTCCCTCCTGCCTGTATTTTCTGCCGCAGAAACAGTGAGTATACGCGGTATACAGCCATTTTCGGTAAGAAGTGCCTCTAACCTCTCACGGTCAATGACCATTTCCAGGTCTTCTTTATTTATAAGTGTTATCACTGTTTTTCCTGAAAAACAGCTGATGATATCTTCGTCATTTTTATCAAGCTCTCTGGCGCCGTCCACTATAAAAAGCACCAGATCAGCTTTATCTATATTATCGCGGGCCTTCTCAACTCCGATCCTCTCAACCACATCGGCCGTATCACGTATTCCTGCGGTATCTATCAGTCTGAGAAGTATCCCTTCGAGCCGCACGTATTCCTCAAGCGTATCTCTTGTCGTGCCTTCAACGCTTGTAACTATGGCTCTTTCTTCTTCAAGTATCATGTTAAGTATGGAAGATTTACCAACATTCGGCTTTCCAACTATGGCTGTACGTATGCCTTCCCTGATGATCCTTCCTTCGTCGCAGGTATTTAGTAGGTCTCTGATCTCCTCCATAATCCCGAGAATATTTTCATGGAGACCTTCATCAAATCCATCCAGACTGTAATTCTCCGGGTCATCGATTGCTGATTCGATATAAGCCGTATCATAAATGATCTTCTCACGCAGAGCAGTGATCTTATTCTTAAGGCCGCCCCTTAGCTGCATTACCGAAGCAGAAAGCGCTGCATTTCCTTCAGCATTTATAACATCCATCACGGCCTCAGCCTCTGTCATATCGATTCTTCCGCCAAGATATGCGCGTTTTGTGAATTCACCCGGCTCGGCGATCCTTGCGCCCTCCGCCACAAGAAGACCTATTACCTTCTGGAGCAGAAATGCATTTCCATGGCAATCGAATTCGACCGTATCCTCTGTTGTATACGAATGGGGTGCCTTCATAACCAGAACGACCGCTTCATCAACCACCCGGTCATCCTGTGATTTATCAATGATGCTGCCAAATGCAGCCGTATAAGTATCCATTTCCGAAATGCGCTTCTTCCCTCTGAAGATCCCGTCAGATATGGAAATGGCGTTCTCTCCGCTCACCCTGATGATCCCTATACCGGATCCACCCATACCTGTTGCAATTGCACATATAGTATCCTTTACAGACATTTTGACGTAATCTCCTTTTTAAACGCACTATCCTTACAATTATAATAGCATTTATGGTAACACGCAAGTGTCAATATATCTTAAACATGGTCTTCCATGCCTGTCTGTGTCAGAAAAAAAGGGCATATATCGATTCCGATATACACCCTTCACATTTTTATAATTCAGTAAATTAGTCTTCCTTGCTTAAGAAACCAAGAACGCCTCTTCCGATAAGTGCGATAACACCAAGCAGGATAAGCCAGAATGAAATTCCCCAGCCACCGCTAACGTCTTTGCTACCAATTGCTGAGTAAAGGCTGATCATGCTTCTGAATGCCTTAACATTCTTGTTTGTCATGATAAGGATGATTGACAGAAGAGCAAGACCTGGTGCGTAGAACTGGTAGAATGGTAAACTCTTAACCATATCCTTAACAGCCGGAACAAGCTCAATCGCTACTGCAGCTGCTGCTGCAATAAGAAGGAAGATTGCCCAAAGCTTAAGAATTCCTGTGTCGCTTGAGAAAAGACCCATAGAATCCTTTTCACTATCTCCGCCATATGATATTTTACAGTAAAGAAGTCTAGGAATAACTACACCAAGGAAAATAAGACCTGCTCCTGCAAAAGTAATAAACTTATTATACTCTGTAGGAATTGGTGACTTGAATAAGCTAACTCCTGCTCCCATAGAATTTCCCATAGATGCAGCCTGTACAGGTGCGCCACAGTTAGGGCAATTTGGTGCGCCATCATAGATTTCAGCGCCGCAATTGTTACATTTCATGCTTTTAACCTCCTTTTTTTGAAAGCAGCCAGGCGACTGCCACCCAGGTGAGTGCATCTCACCCAACTCTTCATCTGAAGTACCCTCACAACTATTGTCTTCAGATTATTTCGGTGTCCCCTTTTTTTTGCCAAAACCACGTTTACTCTATCACAGTTTTTTCACATTTTCAATAGCAAATATTTATATTTACGTATTTTTCTCTTGTTTTTCGACATTTCTTACGTGTTGTCACATATAGTTCATGATCTCTCACACAATTTTCATAGTATTTTATCAGTAAATGTATTATACTGAGTTGGAAGGTTACCGGCGCATCTGTCGCCGCTATAGTTTACACATTTTCCCTTTTCAGAGGGCATAATACAGGAGGTAAGCCATGGCAAAACGTAATGCAAATGATAAAGATGTCACGATAAACAAGATCAAGCTCATCCGGACGATAATAATCTCCCTGCTGATTCTGTTTATACTGATATTTTTCATAAAGAAATTTGATGAATATATCAAGGCCAAGCGCCAGCCTACACTTTCTGCCGAAAAGCTTGCAGAACAGCTGGTTGCCTGCAGTGATCTGACCACTGCGGAGATCATTTATAATGGAGTCGTAAGATTTGATGACGGCGGAATACCTTTTATAAATGAAAAAAGCTTCCTTATGATGTATACAGCTAAGGTTAAGGCCGGAATCGACATTTCGAAGGTTGATGTAGCAGTCACAAATAACAAGGTTATCGTAACGCTTCCGGAAGTAACAGTTCAGGATCTTATAATCGACAACAGTTCGCTTGAATTCTATGACAAGAGTTCTTCTCTCTTCAATCAGGTTCAACAGGAGGATGTTGTAACCGCTGTGCTTTACGCGGAGGAAGATGTAAGGAATCATGCAGATATTGCAGGACTTCTTGAGAAAGCAAAGACTCAGACAGAAAGCCTGATAAGAAATCTTATAATAAATGCCGCCGGCGACCGCGAGCTGATCATCAGATATGTTGATGAAGTGGAAGATGATGCAACAACCGAGGCCGGAAAGAAAAAATAATTAAAGAAATACGCAAAATAAAAAGCATTCATATTTCTCATTTAAGAGATCATATGAATGCTTTATTTTTTATATTATGACCGTATGATCAGGACTACTGCTGAGTTGGTCCGCCAGGCTGCTGATCCTGTGGTGCACCGAACTGCTGCGGCTGTCCCTGTGGTGCGCCGAACTGCTGTGGCTGTCCCTGTGGTGCGCCAAACTGCTGTGGCTGTCCCTGTGGTGCGCCGAACTGCTGTGGCTGTCCCTGTGGTGCACCAAACTGCTGTCCCTGTGGTGCGCCAAACTGCTGTGGCTGTCCATATGGCTGAGCAGGTCTCTGGTATGCATATGACTGAGCCTGCTGACGGATGATTCTCTCACCTGTATGGAACTTCTGTCCCTTGATAACAAATACCAAAGGTCTTACAAAGAGAAGAAGTGTTCCGATAAGAGCGAACCACCAGCAAACACCGAAATGAACGCCATTGAATTTTAATTTATTCTGAATATCTCCATTGAATGTTACAATGAAGAAAAGAAGAAGTACACCTGCCGGTCCATACCATTCTGAACCCGGAAGGTTTGTAAGTCTGGTAAGATTTATACCCGGAATTACATTATATACTACAAGATACCTGAAAATGAGCCATAAATTAACAAGGATAAGAAGAACTGCCGAGAACTTTACAAGACCATTCAGATCATCATTGAAAAGTCCTATCGACTGTACCACTTCGTTTACCCACGCCGGAATACATGTGAAGAGAAATACGAAGAATGCTCCTACAAATGAGCAGATCATTGTATAATCTCCCTTAATTCTCTGTGCAAACGGTCCTCCCGGATAGAAGAACACTGCAGGTCTTGGTGGATAAGGATTTGCATACTGTCCTTGTGGAGCACCAAACTGCTGTGGTCCAGGGAATCCCTGTGGCTGTCCCTGAGGAGCGCCGAACTGCTGTGGCTGTCCCTGAGGCGCACCAAATTGCTGAGGCTGTGGCTGTCCCTGCATAGCCGGAGCACCACAAACCGGGCAAGTAGGAGATCCTGCCGGAATCTCATTGCCGCAATTCATACATTTCATATTATCATCCTCCTGTTATATATTGATGGATAAATACTTTTTTGCGGATCAGGTCCGCATTTCCTTACAATTTATCTATACAGATTATTGCAAAATTTAAAAAAAAAATCAATATAAACTATAGATATTATTGAAATGCAATTCAATTTGTGGGAAAATATTTAATGTTCTAATTACTATAGAAAGGGATTCAGAAATACTTTATCATTTATTAAATAATCTACGGGAGGGTTAAAATATGAGATGTATGAATTGTGGCAATGAAATAGCCGACGGCTACGCTGTTTGTCCGATCTGTGGTTCAAGCACAAGCGGACAGTACAATATGCAGCCACAGACAAATGTAACTGTTGTTAATTATGTACCGAAGCCGAGGCAGTATTTCTATCCGGGCGGTCCGTTCACAGCCAGGGTTAAAACCGATTTTACAATAATCTTATCACTGGTAGGAACATTTTTCCTCTTTCTTTTTACATTGATTCCTGCATGGTTTTCATTTGGAATGGGTGCTCAGGGTATCAATGTCGGTAAATCCTTAGGTCTTTTTTCTTCATTATCAAATGAAGGTCAGCTCCGTGAATTGACCGGCCTTCTCGAAGAAGCCGGTTACAAACTGATGCCGGGAATTATTAATTTTGCAGCTGTTATACTTATTTTACTCAGTCTCTGGATGTTATTTAAATATATGGTAATCTTTAATATCATCCCGAACATAAATCTTTCAGCAATTACAAGAATTCCAGGTTCAGAATTTGTTGCGCCGGTCGTATATCTCTTCTTATTCATTATCATTACAACCAACAAGAGTGTTCATCTGCTTTTTGCAGCAGTCGATTTTGTAAAAAGAGAGTATGCTGACGAAATAGGTAAAATGGGTGTTCAGGTCAATATATACTGCCATCACAGTGTTTCATGGTGGTTTGCCCTTATAGGAATCATTTGTCTTTTTGTAAGACCGATCATGTGCATGATCAAGAGAATAGATTTCTATACCGGTGAGAAGATCATCAGAGTTCCTGCTTCTCAGGCTCCTATGACACCTGCTTATCCGATGCAGCAGACCGCACCGATAGCGCAGAACTTCACTACGCAGCCATACAGTCAGCCGCAGCAGTTTGCTATGCAGCCACAGCAGTTCGGTCAGCAGCCGCAGCAGTTCGGTGCTGTGCAGGGGCAACAGAATAATAATCAGTTTCCAAACAGTTAATACGAGGTAACAGAACAAAATGAGATGTAATACTTGTGGAAATGAAATAGCCGACGGCTCACTATCCTGCCCGTTCTGTGGCGCTCCCTTTTCAACCGGACAGCAGTACACGAATGGTCAGATTCCGTACATGAACGGTCAGTATACTGACACGAGCGGCCTGAACCCGTACATGAACGGTCAGTATTCTAGCGCAAACGGTCTGAACCCGTACATGAACGGTCAGTATTCTAACGCAAACGGTCTGAACCCGTACATGCAGCAGCCCGACGCAAATCCATACATCCCCGCCGGCAACAACCCGTACATACAGCCCGAATATAATCCATACATTCCGACAGGCTATAACGGTCCGGGCGTACAGGAATACGGTGTGTCTGCCAAGCCTAAGAAAAAAACAGGCAAGCTTATAGCTATCATCATTTCCTGCGTGGTACTCCTTGCAGGTCTTGGAGTCGGAGCGTACTTCCTCTTCTTTAATAAGACCCTTTCTCCAACGGATGTAGTTGAGAAATATCTCGATGCAATGATTGACTGCGACATGAGTAAGGCATCCGAATACTTCCTTCCGAAAACAAACGAATATCATCAGAAGGTTTTTGACAGTGCCATGGAGCTTAAGAAACACTATATAACTCTCTCGTATTCAGATGTTAAAGAAGATGGTAATCTTACCGCCGCAGAAACCGAAAAATTAAACTATTCACTTAATGAGCTTTATAATATCAGCTGCACCAAGTTTGTATTCGTTTCTTTGACGCTATCATCTGTATCATCTGACCATTCAAAAGATGAAACAGAAAGTGGAAGGTTAATAGTCGGACAGTATGATGATAAATGGTATGTAATCTGCTCTGAAGACACTCCGATTGAAGTGATCCCTCCACAGGAAGTAGCAGACAGGTTTATGGAAGCTTTCGAGTCACTTGATGTACAAAAAATGCTCAAACAGATTCATGTAAGTATGAAGAATTCCTCAACATTTGATGATTTTTCATCAATTGAAGAACTTGGTAAAATGGGCATTAAATTATCCGTATCTGGCGGAAAAGAAATCTCTATGAGTGATAGCGACATTGGAAGCTATAAGGAAGAGCTTCTTGATAAACACGGCCTTGCAGTTGATGACGTAAAGACTTTTGATTATACCATTACTGTTTCATTTATGGGGCAGAGCAATTCCTCTGACCTCAAGTTAATTATCGGCAAGATTGACGGTAAATGGTATGTAATTGAATACTGATTATGAATAATAGAACTATATCAGAAATTCTAAAAGAGACCTACGGTCAGAAAATCTATAAACTTTCGCTTCAAAGCGGATGCAGCTGCCCTAACAGAGACGGAACAGTCGGTTGGGGCGGCTGTTCATTTTGCTCCGAAGGAGGCTCCGGCGACTTTGCCGCACCGCTTGCATCCGATCACGCCTCCCATTCCATCACGATAGCTGCAGAATCTCTCGAAGAACAGATAATTTATGCAAGAAAAATGGTGGACAAAAAGATTCCCGCTTCGATCAAACCGGAGGACAGAAAATATATCGCATATTTCCAGTCATTTACAAACACCTATGGCGACTTTGATGCTCTGAAAAAGCTCTACTTAAAGACCATAAACCGCCCGGAGATAGTCATCCTCTCCATCGGTACGCGTCCGGACTGTATCACAGATGAAATGCTGGAATTCCTTTCTGAAATAAATAAGATAAAGCCTGTATGGATCGAGCTTGGTCTTCAGACTATCCATGAAGAAACCGCAAGAAGGATCAACCGCGGTTATCCTCTCTCCACCTTCGATGAAACCTACCGCAGACTGAAATCCGAAGGACTGACCGTGATAACTCACATTATCCTCGGTCTGCCGGGTGAAACACATGAAGATATGTATGAAACGGTCAGATATCTTGCTTCTCTTTCGCCTGTTCTTGACGGTATCAAGCTGCAGCTTCTTCACATATTAAAAGGGACTGCACTTTGCCGGGAATATCTTGAAAAGCCTTTCCATATAATGTCACTTGAAGAATACACCGAGGTTCTGTTAAATTGCCTCGCTCTTCTTCCTAAGGAAACCGTCATCCATAGACTTACCGGCGACGGCCCGAAAAGCCTCCTGGTTGAACCAAAATGGACAGCCGATAAAAAGCGAGTAATGAATACTTTAAATAAAAACATCTATAAACAATAAAGAAGAAATAAACCGCCTGCACTATATCATGCAGACGGTTTATTTCTTCTTATTAATATTCCGAAAAAAAGGTATTAAAAAAGGCCAAAAACCTAGGTTAACTAAGTCCTCAGCCCTCCTGCGTGGGCCGCCGGGGGCTCGAACCCCGCACACCCTGATTAAGAGTCAGGTGCTCTACCAAATGAGCTAGCGGCCCAAAAAATATTTTGTTTGTTCAGTGCTTATCTCCTGAACACTTTTTGGATTATATCTCAATAAAATAGCAATTGCAACCTCTTTTTTTAAAAAATAAGTCATTTCGTCACTTTCTACAAAATAGGTCTCGTTTTTTGTTACTCTTTATCGTAAAAATCTATATTTTAAGCCATTTCCAAAGCCCTTTTTCTTGAAATATTCTCTCTTTTTTATCATTTTTCTTAAAGAGACAGACTATTGTTTTTTGTAAAAAACAATAAACCTCTTTGTATCTATCGATAATCTTAAATCTACTTTGATTCCCAGGAAGGTTTGCTCACAAGTCTGCAGATCGGATTACCCAGTTCAGAGAATTTCTTCTCATACTCTGTCATAACATTTCCTTCATTATATTCCGAGTTATGAAGATCTCTGGTGTAATTCTCCAGCTTCCAGCCGGCAGCCTCCACCTCTTCAAGCGAAAAATCAAAAAGAAGCACATTATCTGTCTTAAATGTTACTCCTCCATCCTTCGCAAGTATGCCCTCGTATCTCTTCAGAAACTGTCTGGATGTGAGACGTCTCTTCGCATGCCTGTCCTTCGGCCACGGATCTGAGAAATTCAGGTAGATATATCCGACCTCTTCCTCAGCAAAAACATCTCCAATATATTCAGCCTCCATTCTAATAAAGAAGAGATTCTTCATCAAAGGTTCTTCAACCCTCTTCTCTATCGCCCTGATGAGAACGCTTGAATACTTTTCTATTCCTATATAATTGATATCCGGATTTCTTCGGGCCATTTCCATAATAAATGCACCCTTGCCCATTCCGATCTCTATATGAATTGGATTTTCATTTCCGAAAAACTGATGCCACTTGCCCTTCATTTCCTCCGGATTTTTAATGGTATATTCACTTTCTGCTATTGCTTCCCTGGAACCCGGTACATTTTTTAATCTCACCTTTATGCCTCCGTATCACTTTTTTCTATTACTGATTCCTAATCACTAAGTATATATGACCTTCCAACCTTTCGCAATGGTATATTTAACTTGTTTTTTACCCGAATCTGTCGCATAATGTAGTTTATCAGAAGGAAACGTAGGCGCGAGCGAAGCGAGTATTTGTTTTCACCTGATAAACTGACATAAAACCGACAGTTTAAAACAAATTTGAATATATAGACAGATTAATATGAATAAGAATTTTAAATACAGATTAATAACCTCATTACTCTGCTTCATCATTTTCACATGCTCCCTCGGAGCATTTACCACAGTGAGTTCCGGCAGAGTATACGCCGAAAAAGATAAAGAAGAAATGAATAACGAAAAAGCCCGTGAACAGGCTCCATCGATCGAATCACTTTCCGGTATTGTCATGAACATTGACACCGGAACGATCATTTACGAGAAGGACGCTTATAAGAAGCATTATCCGGCAAGCATTACCAAGGTAATGACCGCTCTCATCGCCATAGAAAAAGGCGATATGAACAGTACCGTTACCTTATCTGATGCTGCCGTAGACAACACTCCTCGTGACAGCTCCAATATCGCGCTGTCCTACGGAGAGAAGCTGACCTTAAAGAATGCTTTATACGGTATGCTGCTGAGCTCCGCAAATGAAGCCGCTTACGCAATCGCTGAACATATTGGCGGTTCTCTTCCTGCATTCTGCGACATGATGAACAGTAAAGCCGCTGAGCTTGGATGCAAAAATACTCATTTTGTAAATGCCAGCGGGCTTCATGACAAGGATCATTACACCTGTGCTTACGACATGGCGCTTATCGGCTGTGCAGCATATAAGCTCACTGATTTCAGAGCTATATCATCTACACTTACCTACACTATCCCTCCGACGAATCTTAATACCGAGAGAGTTCTTTGGCATGGAGACGATATGCTGTTTTCTTCGAGTGAGTACTACAATCAATATGTTACCTGCGGAAAAACCGGCTATACCGATGAAGCAAATGGTACGCTTATTACCTTTGCCGAGAAGGACGGCCAGAGGCTTGTCTGCGTTGTAATGGATGTTGTTCCATCCTCTAAAACCTTTACAGATACCACAAAGCTTTTAGATTTCTGTTTCAACAATTATCATTATATCAAGCCTTTGGAACATTTCAGCTTCAGCAAGCTTGAAAATGATTCCTCTGTTCTGCAGAATTATTACAGCTCCCTTCCGCACCAGCTGCCAAATCTTTCGACAGATACAGACTATTCGCTTTACGTTAGAACATATATTAACCCTGATAACATTGACCGAAACATCGTATTATTCAGCGCTACGGATTCAGAGATAGTCGGTCGGATCGAGCTGTCATTTGAAGGCGAAAAGCTTGGGGAGGTCGATATCATAAATAATGATTTTATCTCTCCTGTCCCTTCTGAACTAACGACCGAAGACACCAGTTCTTCCAAAGGTGGATTTAAATTTCATTTTTATTATGTGATAATTTTCGTCATAATCGTCGTACTTGTTCTGATATTTGTTGAGATACACATGATCCAGAAGCGTGAAAGGCAAAGGAAAAGGATCCATTCTTATCCTTATAAAAAGGCTTCCGGTACAAATAAGAAGAAAAATGCAGAAGGTACCGCTTCACAGGATGAGCAGACTCATAAGAAAAAAACTCACTCAAAGAGCACACATGCGAATAAGACGCATTCAAAAACAGGTACTACAGGTGAAAGAATTGACCATTTGGCTGCCAACAGTTCGCATGTGAATAAGACACATTCAAAGTCCAACACTGCAAGTGAGAGAATTGACCATTTGGCTGCCATCCACACCCATGGCGACAGCATGTATGGTGATCACAAGAAGAAAAAGACTCATTCAGATCACGCACAAAATGATCATACAAAGGTTAAACGCAGTAAAACTGCTGCTATAAATCACTCGGAAACTGCTCCTGCCGGTGAGCAAAATGAAGCAAAGGAATCTGCTCCAAAAAATGTTCTCGGCAGCATATACAGTGATTTTGACAATTTCTAAACTATAGTAATGTGAGGTCTTTAACTAACTTCAGAAAAAAGGGGTAAGGAAATGGATAAGGATCAACTTTTTGAAGAGATAATAAAATCCAACGAAGAAATGCTTTCTTATTTTACAAATAAAAGCAACCAGCTTCTTCGCAGCGTACAGAATTATCAGACTGAGCTTTTTGAGATCAACATCAGACTGGATGAGCTTTACAGGACCAAGAATGTATACTATCCTTCAACAAATTCGCGCAAAAATGTATTCAGTCCACTTATGAAAATGAATGAGAAGGACGAGAAGGATAGCGAGCTTACATCTCAGATTGAAGATCTTAAGCTTGTTAAAAAGACTCTTGAGAATAAGCTGGCCGAGGAGGAAAATGCAATACGTGCAATTTCTGCCAAGCTTTCCAGCCTCACCTCTGCAAAAAAAGCTATCAGCAATCTTAGAACTTATATCGATACTCTTCACGAAGAGGAAGAGGAATATGAAGGCTTTGAATTCATCGAAGAGGACTCTTCTATCCCGGAAAATCAGAAGCATGGTACAAATATACTTATGCTCGATGCCTTTGATAATACATACATCGGCACGATCCTGGATTCAAAGATCAAGACCGATGTCATAAATAATTCGCACCGTCTTGAAATGATAAGCTATCTTATCTCTTCAGATCCTGAAAGAGCACGTACATCTATTAAAGAAGTATCTGATGTTCTTAAGAAAACCGGCTCAAATATTGATTTTCTTCTGAATCATCTGAAGTATGATTTTGATGCCGACCAGTCAATCTGGGTTATTCTTGATGATTTTGTAACCCAGAGCCGTGACAGTCATCCTGAATGTATACTTGAATCCGATATCAAATGTTCAGATTATGACCAGAAGCTCAGCTATGAGAAGACTCTCGCACTTAAAAATCTGCTTGACATTTTCTTCGACAACATATATAAACATTCTAATGCCAATCAGATCAAATTGAAGATTTCTATAGATGAAAAAAGCGTTGATGTTTTCATAAATGACAACGGTATCGGTATCGACAATTCTTATTATGAGAAGAGTCCATGGTACAGCAGCCTTCACAGAGCTCATGAAATCGTATATCTCCTGAATGGCAGGCTGAACATTACCGGAGGAAATACCACCGGCACAACAATAAACATTAATTTTGATAAATAGCGCAGCTCGATATTATGTAAACCGCATGTAATATCAGAAGGGAAACAAAATGAAAAACAATATAGTAGATTTATTATCTGAGAAAATTAGTTTTATTTCAAAAGAGGATCTTGCACAGTTGATCGAGATCCCACCAAAACCTGAAATGGGTGATTTTGCATTTCCTTGCTTTAGACTTGCAAAGGAACTTCACAAAGCTCCTCCAATGATTGCAAAGGAAATCGCAGACAGTATAACAGTTCCTGATTATATTGACCACATTGAAGTTCTTGGTGCATATATCAACTTCTTTATGAAGAAGGATTCATTTTTAAAGAGCATGGTTGATAAGATTTCCGAGGATGATTTTGGTTCATCTACAGAAGGAAATGGAAAAACAATCTGCATCGATTACTCATCTCCTAATGTTGCAAAGAATTTCCATGTAGGACATCTTAGAACAACAGTAATCGGTAACTCACTTTACAAAATATATGAAAAGCTTGGATATAAGGTAGAAAGAATCAATCACCTTGGTGACTGGGGTACTCAGTTTGGTAAGCTGATCGTAGCTTACAAGAACTGGGGAAGTGAAGAAGCTGTCAAAGAAAAAGGTATCGAAGAACTCATGAGAATCTATGTTCTTTTTCATGAGGAAGCTGATAAGGATCCAAGTCTCGAAGATGAAGCAAGAGCCTGGTTTAATAAGATGGAAAATGGCGACGAAGAAGCTCTTTCAATCTGGAAATGGTTCCTTGATATAAGTCTTGAAGAGTTCAAGAGAGTTTATGCTCTTCTTGGTGTTGAATTTGATCATTATACTGGCGAAAGCTTCTATCGTGATAAGACAGATGCAGTTGTTAAGGATCTTAAGGATGCTGGTCTTCTTACAGACAGTGAAGGTGCAAAGATTGTTGATCTTTCTGAATATGATATGGCTCCTTGCCTTATTCTTAAGAATGATGGTAGTACAATCTATGCAACAAGAGATCTTGCAGCTATTAAATATAGAAAAGAAACATATAATTTCTATAAGGCATTATATGTAACCGGTCAGGAGCAGAAGCTTCACTTTAAGCAGGTATTCAAGGTAGTTGAGCTTCTTGGTCATGAATGGGCTAAGGACAGCCTTATTCATATTCCATATGGTCTTGTAAGTCTTGGAGGCGAGAAGCTTTCAACTCGTGGTGGAAATGTAATCTATGCCGAGGATATTCTTAAGGAAGCAATTGCAAAGATCAGAGAAACTATCGATGTTAAGAATCCAAATCTTGCAAATAAAGATGATGTTGCAAGAATTATCGGTGTAGGCGCAGTAATATTTAATGACTTATATAACCAGAGAATTAAGGATGTTTCCTTTAACTGGAGTCATATTCTTAATCCTGAAGGTGAAACAGGTCCATATGTTCAGTATACATATGCAAGATGCTCAAGCATCTTAAGAAATGCTGCCGATTATTCATTTACAACAGATGTTAACTATGATCTCATCTCAGATCAGTCATCTGTAGACCTCATAAAGGAATTATCAAGATTCCCTAAGGTTATCAGCTCAGCTGCAGAATCATATGAGCCACATTTCATTGCAAGATATGCAATTTCAGTTGCTCAGACATTTAATAAATTCTACCATGACAACAAGGTTCTTGTTGATGATGTAGAAACAAGAAATGCTCGACTTCTTCTGGTTTCACTCACCAGAAAGGTTATCCGTGATTCAATGAGCCTTCTTGGAATCGGCTGTGTAGAGGAAATGTAATCATCACAAACTGATAAATATATATAAACCCCCGGATTATTTCCACTCTTTTGGAAAATATCCGGGGTTTTTATATTTCATCTTATTTTTATTAATTTAGCCTCGTTAATTGCATTTTTGCCCTGATACACGGCTAAATTGTTGATATCTCTGCCGATTTATGTTGATTTCTACGTTTTATTGTTGATATTTATACCTTATATTGTTGATATTTTGCACTTATCAACACATTTCAAAATAATAATTGTCCTTCTAAAACATACCATACAATGTTTCACGTGAAACATTGTTCTTCTTTTGTACTTTTATAAATTGTATGTCACGCTCTATGATGTTTCACGTGAAACATTTTTTCTTTTATTTTACTCTTATATGTTGTATACCAAACTCTATGATGTTTCACGTGAAACATCAACTTTTTGTATGTCACCTCTATATGTCTTCTTCTAAATTTATGTGTAGGAAAATAAAATAATTTAATATTTTGACTTTTTATTCAATTATCGAAATATAGAATGTTTCACGTGAAACATTATTTGAATAAAAATTCTATATGTTTTCTGTGAAATCTTTCGAATACTTAAATAATTTTAGCACTGAATCACTCAAATTGAACTTTAATAAATGTTTCACGTGAAACTTCTATTTATGATATTTATCTTTTCTTTTCTGTAGAAAATCATCATATATCTATAATATCTCCTATACATCTAATAACGTCATGTGTATTTGAGCATTAAGATCCAGCAGTGTTTCACGTGAAACATTTGTTTTAATTATTCATCTTTTCTTTGAAGGCCATCATATATCTAACCTGTTCTCTTCATATCTAATAATGTCTAGAACATTTCAAAGTTTAAATCTGGTAATGTTTCACGTGAAACATTCAAAGTAAATATTATTATATTGTAACTTTCAGTTTGGAAGATCCTGATCTTTCATTTTGAATTACTGATATATTAAATCAACACTTAATTATATATTTTATCTGGTATTATTTATTTTGAGGAGTTATAGAAAAGAATAGTAAATCTGCTCATAAAATACAAATCAAACAATTATTTCATATTGATCTAAGCAAATAGTTTTTTTCCAATATGTTTCTATCTCTTCCGAATTTAATGGATATAAATCCAGAAAGTCATATTTTGTATTCCTTATAACGTTCATAATGTTTCACGTGAAACATTCATATAATTTAAATATATATGTTCAAATATATTTAAAACCATGAATAATTTTACATTATTTATATGTAATAATCTCTTCATTATTAAAATATAACAAAAATATAAAAAACTCTTCAGATTTTTATAAAAAGGATAAATATTAAATTAACGTTTCACGTGAAACATTAGAGTAAATTATTATATATTTATTATTAAACAGATCATACATCGAAAATATTCACTTCATTTATAATAATGACATATGTATTTCAGCATTTAGTTCCAGTAATGTTTCACGTGAAACATTCTGAACAAATATTATCTTATATCACTAATCCAAAAGTATTAAATGTATCATCCTGAGATAGATAAATAAAATAGCAAATATAGAATTATAAAAAACAGCAGCAGAAAATCAATCAGTTCGAAGATGCTATGGAAAGAATAGTTGTTCAACTCATTCAGTTGTAATTTCTTCTATATATACTATATTTTGTGTAATTAATAATATAAATACTATTAATAGTATTGAATTTGCTCCTAAAAAAGAATATTTCTTAATGAAAATTACTGTAGAATTGCACCTTCTTTAGTGCTATAATACATAAATACGTTAATACAGATAGCGATTTTACATAAACATTGGAGGCAAAATGGGACGAATAATTGCTATTGCAAATCAGAAGGGTGGCGTAGGAAAGACAACTACGTCGATAAACCTTGCAGCTTGTTTGGCCGAAAAGGGTAAAAAGGTCCTGGCGATCGACATGGATCCGCAGGGCAATATGACCAGTGGTTTCGGTATAGACAAAAATGAAATATCTTTATCTATTTATGATACAATGTGCGGAAACTGTAATCTTGGGGAAGCACTTCTGATAAATGTTTTTGATAATTTAAATGTAGTTCCTGCCAGCAGAGAACTTGCAGGAGCAGAGATAGATTTCATCAACGTAGAAGATAAACAGTTCATTTTGAAGAATACTATCAAAAACATTAGAAGAAAATATGATTTTATCATTATTGACTGTCCTCCTGCACTTGGAATGCTGACTGTTAATGCAATGACAGCTGCCGATACCGTAATTGTTCCTATCCAGTGCGAGTTCTATGCTCTGGAAGGACTTACCCAGTTGATCTACACGATCGATCTTATTAAGAAGCAGCTGAATAAACATTTACAGATTGAGGGCGTTGTATTTACAATGTATGATTCCAGAAATAACCTCTCTCAGGAGGTTGTTGACAATGTTAAGAATAATCTTGACCAGCTGATCTACAATACAGTTGTACCAAGAAATGTCAGACTTGCAGAAGCACCAAGCTATGGATTACCTATTAATATCTATGATTCAAGATCTACTGGTGCTGAAGCTTACCGTAAACTGGCAGAAGAAGTTATGAACAACAAATTATTCTTATAGCGAACATTCGTTCTTTCCAGGAGGTTATAAATGGTAAAAAGACGTGGGCTCGGAATGGGAATGGAAAGCCTTATACCAACCGGCAGTAAAGAAAAGGAAAATGATAACAAAGCTTCCTCTTCAAAGGCAAAGAAAAGCGATGCTTCCGATAAAAATGAAGAACCAAAGGTAAAGGAAGTTATTAAAGAGGTAGTAAAGGAAGTTGTCAAAGAGGTTGAGAAGGAGAAGATAATCAAGATAACTGATATCGAACCAAATAAAACACAGCCTCGTAAGGAATTTGATGAAGATGCTTTAAATGAATTGGCAGAATCGATAAAGCATATCGGTATCATTGAACCAATCGTTGTAAAAAAGCGTGATGGCTACTATGAGATCATCGCAGGTGAAAGAAGATGGAGAGCTGCAAGAATCGCAGGCCTTAAGGAAGTTCCTATCATCGAGAGAGATTATGACGAGCAGCAGATTCTTGAAGTTGCACTGATCGAGAATATCCAGCGTGAAAATCTGAATCCAATTGAAGAAGCAAAGGCATATCAGGCGCTCATCGATAATTATGATCTTAAGCAGGATGAAGTTGCTGAGAAGGTTTCAAAGAGTCGATCGACCATCACCAACTCACTCAGACTTTTAAAGCTGTGTGATAAGGTTCAGCAGATGCTTATTGATGATATGATATCAACAGGACATGCAAGATGTCTTATAGCTCTTGAAGATCCTGAAGTACAGTATGAAACTGCAATGCTTGTATTTGACAACAAGCTTTCAGTTCGTGAGACAGAACAGTTTGTCAAGAGTATAAATGAAGGCGCTGAGAAGATCCTTAAAGAGAAGAAGAATCCTAAGCCGGACGATTCATTTATATATAAATCAATAGAAGAGCGTCTTAAAAATGTTCTTGGTGCAAAGACAAAGATCAAGTCCAAGAAGGGTGGAAAAGGTACTATTGAGATTGAATACTCATCAAGTGACGAGCTCGACAGGATCACAACACTTTTATATAGTGCCAAATAAATTCATTTTACTTAAATAAGGAGAAACTGATGCTATTATATTCAAAAGCATTTGGCATCAGGATTGAGATTGTTCTTACGATCATGCTTATCCTGATAATCATCCTTGGCGTATTACTGATCATGACCTTTAAAAAGCTGCTGTACATGAATCGTAAATATTATACGATCATGAGCGGAAAGAAGGGTATGGATCTGGAGGAGATTGTCTTTACCAGATTTAAGGAAATGGATAAGGTAAAGGCGATGGCCAAAAGAGTCAGCAAGGAACATAAAGAAGCAAAGGCTCATGTGGATTCCTGCTACTCAAAGATCGGTCTTAAAAAATACGATGCATTTAACGATATGGCAGGCGAGCTTAGTTTTTCACTTGCAATACTGAATAACAATTATTCTGGCGTTGTTATCAATGCGATGCATACCAAGGAAGGCTGCTTTACATATGCAAAAGAAATAATAAAAGGAGAGTCATTTATCACTCTTTCTGAGGAGGAGAAGGAAGCCCTTAAAAAGGCTATGACCACCGAAGATGAGATTGCTCTTCTTACAACCCCTGTGGATGATGATATATATGATATTTAATAACAAACTGATATCATGATCCACTGATACAGCGCGAACACAATGTGTGTATATCAAATCACATTACTGTATATTTAATTTCAGAACTTAAACAATTCAAATACAGCGCGGTAATAATTAATTACAACACTGAATTATTCACTGCACTGAATTGATCACTGCACTGAATTGATCACAGTACTGAATTGATTATTGCACTGAATAATCACTGCACTGAATAATCACTGCACTGTATAATCACTGCACTGTATAATCGCTGCACTGTATAATCACTGCACTGAACAATTACAACACTGTAATACAGTGTGCAATAAAAAAATATTAAAAACAATAATATATAAGAAATATATTAAATGGATAGGAGATAAAAAATGTTAGATATTAAATTTTTGAGAGAAAATCCGGATATCGTAAAGGAAAATATCAAGAAGAAGTTTCAGGACAGAAAGCTTCCGCTTGTTGACGAAGTAATAGAGCTTGATAAGGAAGCGAGAGCAATCCAGGCTGAGGCAGATACTCTTAGAGGAGAGAAGAATACTATCTCTAAGCAGATCGGTGCGCTTATGGCAAAGGGCGATAAGGAAGGCGCAGAAGAGGCTAAAAGAAAGGTTGCTGAGAATTCAGCAAGACTTGCTGAGCTTGAAGCTAAGAAGCCTGATATTGATGAGAGAATCAAGAAGATAATGATGACAATTCCTAACATCATTGATCCTTCTGTTCCTATCGGTAAGGATGATTCGGAAAATGTTGAGATAGAGAAGTTCGGCGAGCCTGTAGTTCCTCCATTTGAGGTTCCATATCACACAGAGATCATGGAGAAGCTTGCAGGAATCGATCTTGATGCAGCCAGAAAGGTAGCCGGAAATGGCTTCTACTACCTTATCGGTGATGTTGCAAGACTTCATTCTGCAATTCTTACATACGCAAGAGACTTTATGATCAATAAGGGATTTACATACTGTATTCCTCCATTTATGATAAGAAGCAATGTTGTTACAGGCGTTATGAGCTTTGATGAAATGGATGCCATGATGTACAAGATTGAAGGCGAGGACCTTTATCTTATCGGAACATCTGAGCATTCAATGATCGGACGTTTTATCGATACAATGATTGATGAAGAGAGCCTTCCACTCACACTTACAAGCTATTCACCTTGCTTCAGAAAAGAGAAGGGTGCTCATGGTCTTGAGGAGAGAGGCGTTTACAGAATTCATCAGTTTGAGAAGCAGGAAATGATCGTTATCTGCAAGCCTGAGGAATCAATGGACTTCTTCAATAAGCTCTGGAGCTATACTGTTGAACTTTTCCGTACAATGGATATTCCTGTAAGAACTATTGAGTGTTGCAGTGGAGATCTTGCAGACCTCAAGGTTAAATCATTTGACGTTGAAGCATGGTCACCAAGACAGAAGAAGTATTTCGAAGTAGGAAGCTGCTCTAACCTCGGTGATGCACAGGCAAGAAGACTGAAGATCAGAGTTAAGGGTAAGGACGGCAACAAGTATCTTGCTCATACACTTAACAACACAGTAGTTGCTCCACCTAGAATGCTTATCGCATTCCTTGAGAATAACCTTAATGAAGACCTTTCAGTTAATATACCTGAAGTACTGAGACCTTACATGGGCGGTCTCGAAAAAATCACGCCTAAGAATTAATAATGCATAGTTTATACAGAGCGATCGGCTTTAGCAAAATTAAATCAAGAATGCAGCTCGAAGGTATTTACCGCGAGGTTATGAATACCCCCACACGAAAAACAACTGCCTCTATCGATCTCGGTGTAAGTTTAATACAGCTTGACCGGGAATTCGGTCCGGGCATCGGCGTTACTCTTGTGGGCGAGATTGATGCAACTCAGCGTATCAGTATTGAGCATGCATTTCCTTATGCTGTTCCCGAAAGGCTTACATACGTTCACAGCCTTCGTCTGGAAAAGCATATCGAAAATGATTCCTACAACGGTATCATTGACGATCTGACGTTAAGCGTCATGTTTTATCTCCAAAATATTGCCGATTATGTTCATTTAAACTGGATGAACAAAGCTCCGCTCGCAGAGACATGTATGCTTTCCGCACTCTCTGCGGAAGGTTCAATACTCCTCCCGATCAGTCGCGACGAGGAAAATGATCGTAAGATCAAGAAGATGCATTTGAAAAGACAGCGCCTTATAGAAGCTGCAAGATCAGGCGATGATGAAGCTATGGACAGCCTTTTCATATTGTCTCTGGATATGAAAAATGATATGTACAACCAGGCGCTTAAGGATAATATCCTTTCGGTTGTCGATACCACAATGATGCCTTACGGTATAGATTGTGAGGTCTACGAGATAATCGGCATTATCATTTCTCATAATACTGTTAAAAACAATCTTACAAATGAAGAAATCGTTCACATGACGCTGCTGTGCAACGATTATTATATCGATCTCTACATCAATTCAATGGATCTTAAGGGCGAGCCGGGTATCGGCAGAAGATTCAAAGGCGTTGTATGGCTGCAGGGATATGTCAATTTCTAAATATTATCTCCTTACGAGACATACTGTACCGCCACTTAAAATGTATCTACCAATTTAAGATCTATATAGTATTTACTCTCCTTACCGGACAAACCGGTAAGGAGTTTTTTTTATATGTGCTTCTGTCAAATATTTACGCTGTTACATTGAATAGAGTTTTAACTTCATTTTATAAAAAACAAGCTGGTATAGGTTTTGGCTATATCAGCTTCTAGTTTTTAGGAATTAACACTTAATTGATTCAAAGTGATATATTTACGCAAGCAAAGGAAATAAGAAATTTGAAAAAGGAGGAAACAGGATGTCAGTACTTGTGGCAGTTGCCAGTGAAGATGGAGTAAATGTTGATCAGCATTTTGGCTGGGCAAGAGAGCTTCTTATCTACAAGGTCGAAGATGACGGAGCGTATGAACTGATCGAAGAAAGACTTGTTCCAGAAATTAACAGTAACTCATCCGATGGATCAGCGGGCAGCAGCTCCTCAGAACAAAACGGATGCGGCTTCTCAGGACAATCCGGATGCGCAAACACTTCATCAGAAGAGACCGGAAGCATCAACAAAATACTTGAGCAGTCCGGCGTAGGATGTGGAAACGGTCACAACTGCGGACACAATTTCCACGATGTCAATCTTGATAAGCTGATCGACAGCCTGAAGGATTGTAAATACGTTCTGGCTCTTAAGATTGGAAGAGTCATGGATAAGCTGTTTCGATCCAAAGGTATCAGCTGTTTCTCGGTTAACCTTTCAATAGATGAGGCACTAAAGAGCATAGCGACTTACGAACAACGAATGCACAGGCGTCGGGAGGACGCAGAAGCATAAAAACGTATACACTGCAAGAAAGGATTTATATATGTTACACATCAGCACACCTCAGTATTACATTAGCGAGCCAGGAGCTATCAAGAGCTTCGGCAAGACAGTTTTAGATATAATCGATGCAGGCAAGGGACGCTTTGCTGAAGAAGGCGCCGAGAGAAAGGCACTTATAGTTGCTTCTCCTACAGCCTGGGAAAAAACAAAGGACGAGATTGAGTCACAGTTAAATAGTCTCGGAATTACTTATGAGAGAGCAGAGTTTAAGGGTTATCCTTCAGAGAGACAGGCCCGCGAATATGCATCAGCTGCAAGACTTATAAATGCAGATGTACTTATTGCAGTCGGCGGCGGAAGAACGATGGATGTTACAAAGGCTGCAGGAACCTTCTCAAAGCTTCCGGTAGTCACAGTTCCGACAATCGCTGCAACCTGTGCAGCATGGGCAGCTGTTTCAATCCTTTACACAGACGAAGGCGACTTCGATAAGCCGCTTCCAAATCCGGTTTCACCTAGAGGAATCATCGCAGATACAAATATCATTGCGGCAGCTCCTACAAGATATATCAAGGCCGGAATAGCAGATACACTGGCAAAATGGTATGAGCCGGTTTACGCAGAGGCAGAGAACTTCACTACAAAGATATCTCAGCACGGAGCAAAGCTTGCTCATGACGTGATTGTTGAAAGAGCAGTAAGCGTTCTTGATAACCTTGAAAAGGGCGTTGTTGATAAGGATACAGTAAGGATCATCGATGCGATCATTTATCTGGCAGGCTTCGTAGGAAGCTTCATCGGAGAGAGAGCCTTCGGAGGATTTGCTCATCCATTTTATCATTCATCAAGAAGAATTCCTTCAACAAGAAAGATACTTCATGGAGAGCTTGTAGCCTTCGGAATGATCGCACAGCTCAGATTTGAGAATAGAAATGATGAACTTGAAGGTCTTCTGGATATACTCGGTAAGCTTGATAATCTCTTCACACTTGAGGAGATCGGTCTTACAGACGACAAGGACAAGAGAGTCATCGCAGACAGAATACTTGCTGAATGCAAGGGATGTGTTGCAGACGGTCACAGCCCTGAAGAGGTTGTAGCCGCATTTGACAAAGCAGGCGAAACAGTTAAGAGTTTCAGAAACAGATAAGGAGGACAAGGTCTTGGCAGTAAGTGAGAAAAAATCGGTTGCAGCATTAAAATTATACAGACCGGCAAAAACTCAGGAATCAGTTTGCAGAGAATACGGTATCGAGCCGGACAAGGTTATCAAGCTTGCCGGAAATGAAAGCCGTTTCGGATGTTCTCCAAAGGTTATAGAAGCACTTGAGAGAAGGAAGAATGAATTTTCATTTTATCCGGATTTCAACGTAAACGGACTTAGAACAACTCTTTCGGAAAGATTTAATGTTCCGGGAGAAAAGTTCATCTTCGGAAGCGGATCATTTGAGATTCTTTCCCTTATAGGTTCTGCTTTTATTGACGAAGGCGATGAAGCAATATATGCGGATCCGTCTTTCGGCTGGTACATCAATTCGACCGTTCTTAACGGCGGAAAGGTAGTAAAAGTACCAGTAGACAAAAACTTCTCAGTTGATGCAGATGCAATGCTTAATGCAATAACCGATAAGACCAAGGTTATCTGGCTCTGCAACCCGAACAATCCTACAGGAACAGTGCTTTCGGGTGAGAAGCTAACAGACTTCATCAGCAAGGTAAGAAGCGACATTCTTATAGTACTCGATGAAGCTTATATAGATTTTATAGATGAAGAGGCAAATGGCGGTCCATACATCGACACAGTAAGACTTATCGATAAATATGACAATCTGATCATTCTCAGAACCTTCTCAAAGTCTTACGGACTTGCTTCCTTCAGAATCGGTTACGGAATTGCAGATACATCTATCATCGCAGGACTTACCAAGGTAAAGCTTCCGATCAACACAACATTTGCTGCTCAGGCAGCTGCAGAAGCAGCTCTTGATGATGAAGCCTTCAAGGAAGATGTGCTTAGAAAGATACATAACGAGAGAAAGTATTATTACGAAGCACTCGAGGAGTTTGGCTTTAAGGCAGTTAGATCAAATGGAAACTTTATCTTCCTCCATACCGGACTGGATGGCGGATGGCTTGAGGAAGAATTTCTTAAGAAAGGTATCATGATAAGAAATGGAGCCGAGTTTGGTTTCCCTGATTTTCTCAGGATCTCAATCGGTACTCATGAAGAAAATGTCAAGGTCATCGATACATTCCGCACCATTTTAAATGATAAAAACCTGAAAGAAGGTGAGAAAGTTGGCTGATAATATCATACTTTCGGCCAAAGGGATCAAAAAAAGCTTCGGTAAAAATGAAATACTGAAGGGTGTTGATCTCGAGGTTGAGAAAGGAGACATAGTCGTAATACTCGGACCTTCCGGAGCGGGTAAGACAACATTTCTCCGATGTTTGAACTTTCTTGAAAAACCAAATAAAGGAACTGTTACAATCGGAGATCTGACTGTTGATGCAGCTCACGCTTCCAAGAAAGAGATCATTAATCTTAGAAGAAAAACTGCGATGGTATTCCAGCAGTACAACCTGTTTAAGAATAAAACATCTGTTGAGAATGTAACAGAGGGACTGATACAGGTACAGAAAATGTCTAAGCAGGAAGCTGTCAAGATTGCTAAGGAGCATCTTGATAAAGTTGGTCTTTCCGAGAAATACGATGCTTACCCGGCTAACATGTCGGGCGGACAGCAGCAGCGTGTAGGAATAGCAAGAGCGCTTGCCCTCAGACCGGATGTAATTCTTTTCGACGAGCCGACATCAGCACTCGATCCTGAGCTTGTAGGCGATGTGCTTTCGGTAATGAAGAAGGTTGGAAAAAGCGGAGTAACCATGATAGTAGTTACCCACGAGATACAGTTTGCCATGGATATAGCTACTAAGGTAGTAGTCATGGACAACGGTACTGTAATCGAGGCCGGTACACCAAGACAGATCTTCTCTGATGCAAAGGAAGAAAGAACAAGACAGTTCCTTCAGAAGATCGTACCGGAATATTCATATGTAATCTAAATAGAATGTGCATTTTAATTTAAAAGTTTTTTAAAGGAGATATAAAGATGAAAAAATTTAATGAAGCAAACAGAACAAACAGAGGATTCAGAAAGAAGCTTAAGAAGGCACTTGCACTCGGCCTTGCAGGAGCAGTTCTTCTTACCAGCTTAGCAGCATGCGGAAAGAAGAAGGAATCTACAGCAGCTGAAGGCGAGAAGGTTACAACATTAAATATCGGTGTTGTAAGCGGCGGCGACAGAACTTCATTTTTCGATGATAAAGGAAATCTTACAGGTTATGAGATCGAGCTTATGAAGAAGCTTGATGAGGAGCTTCCACAGTACAAGTTCAACTTCGTTCCACTTGAAGGACCAACACTTTTCTCTTCACTTGATGCTAAGAAGGTAGACTTTGTATCAGGTAACTTCAGAAGAAGTGATGCAAGAGAAGCTAAGTACTATCACACATACAGAGCATACATTTCAACCCCTTACAACATCATCGTTTTCGATGACAACAAGGATATCAATGGTATCGAAGACCTTGAAGGAAGAAAGGTTGGTACAGGTGAAGGAAGCCTTATGGCTGATATCCTCAACGCTTACATCAAGGATAACAATTCTACAATCGAAATCGTATATTCTACAGACCTTGTTGCAGATCTTTCTGCAGGAAGAATTGAAGCAATCGTAATGCCAGGCAGACAGTTAGACATCTACAATGAGAAGTATGATGGTCTTAAGTTCAAGATCGTTGGTGATCCTGTTATCGGTAAGGACGGATGCATGAAGGATTCAAACGCTTACTGGTATGTAAGAAAGGATGAAGAAGGCGCAGTAATCAGAGATGCACTCAGCGAGGCACTTTACAAGCTTAGACAGGAAGGCGTTCTTACAGAGCTTTCAAATGAGTGGTATGGCAAGGACCTTACAGCTGGCATCGATGAAGAATGCGAGGAAGAAGTTAAGGAGATGTACGGAATCAAATAGTTTTCCGGATTATTTATAAAGATTTAGATTTAGAAGTTTAAAGGAGAAAAAGATGGTACAGGCATTTGAATGGAAATACGTATTTAAAGCAATGCCACGATTACTGCATTTCATACCTATAACGCTCCTTATATGGTCAGCGATCATTTTAAGCGGAATAGTTGTAGGAAGCATTTTCGCAGTGATCAGAACCAAACATATACCTGTTCTTGAGCAGCTGGTCAGAGTACTTTTATCTGTTGTGAGAGGCATTCCGCCTCTCACTCAGCTCTTTATATTCTACTTTGGTATGCCGGCGCTATTTCTCAAAATTGGTATTGATCTTACGAGAATAAATGGTATGTGGTTTGTAATTCTGGCATATGGGCTCAGCAACGGAGCGATCATATCAGAGAACTTAAGAGCTGCATTTGCAAGCGTAGGAAAAGGTCAGGAGGATGCTGCTTACAGCATCGGAATGTCAGGAACAAAAACATTTTTCAGGATAATGATCCCACAGGCAATGGTAGTAGCTCTTCCAAGCTTTGGAAACCTTTGTGTTGCAGCGCTTAAGAATACTTCTCTCGCATTTGCGGTTGGAGTTATCGAGCTTATGACAACAGCAAACCAGCTTGGATCATATACACTTCATAGAATGGAGTGCTATGTGGCTGTAGCACTAATCTACTATGTGCTTTATCTGATCATAAGAAGCATATTCAAACTGATAGAACATAAAGTTTCTTATCAGAGAGATTAATGATCGGAGGGATTAACTTATGGATTTTAACTGGAATTTTTTCTGGGAGGTCGTTAGAGCAAGTGGAAAAGCTATTCCTCTTACACTTTACCTCGCACTCTGGTCCTTCTTCTTCGGACTCCTTATCGCTCTCGTAATAGCGATACTAAGATATAAAAAAGTACTTATACTTGATAAGATAGCTGAATTTTACGTTTCATTTATAAGAGGAACGCCGGTTATTCTGCAGCTTTATCTTGTTTACTATATCATACCTGCAATAGTTGATAATTTCATGATAAAACACGGCTTCAGCTTCCGCATGAATCAGGTGGAGATCAAAAAGCTTGTTGTACTTACTCTTTCAATAAATATGTCAGCATATCTTGCAGAGACGATACGAGGCGGTCTTAATTCACTCGGCCGCAGCGAGATAGAAGCAGCAATGTCAATAGGAATGACTGGCGGTCAGGTTCTTAGAAGGATCATCATACCGCAGGTACTGGTCATAAGTATTCCTAACTTCTCATCACATCTGATAGGTATCATCCAGGCTACATCGCTTGCATTTTACGTAACACTTGTTGAGATCACAGGAACTGCCAGGATCATGGCAATGGACAACTGGAACTACTACGAAGCATATCTTGCAACAGGTCTTATCTACTGGCTTCTTACGATCAGTGTAGAGATAATAACCTTTATAATAGAAAAGATAGTTGCGAAACGTGGATATTCACTTAAAACAAGATAATACATTTAAGATATTCGGAAAAAGCATTTACTCAGTAACTCGCGGTTTCCGAATATTTAAATTAATCACATTTTATCCGGTATCAAATTGTATTATTGGCACCTGAATCATTTAAAAGATTAGGAGAAGAGAAAATGGCAGGAATATATAAAGTAGAAGATCTTATAAAAACAGGTACAGCAATATTTGAAGCAGCAGGCTTCAGAAAGGATTACGCAGAAAGAGTTGCGGATAACCTGGTAACAGCCGAAGCAAGAGGCGTATATTCACACGGACTGGTACATCTTATAGATTATGTAGAATTATTCCAGAGAGGAATGATTCAGAATAATGATGTTGAGATCGTTCGTGATTTTGGAGCAGTAACCTTATTCGATGCACATCATGCACCAGGCGCACCAAGCGGCGAACTTGCTATGGATAAGGCTATCGAAAAAGCAAAAGAACATGGTATCGGTCTTTCAGTTGTTAAAAACGGAACTCATTTTGGTATGGCATATTATTATGCCAGAAGAGCACTTAAAGAAAATATGATAGGTCTTGCATTTACAAATGCAGGAGACATGGTTGCTCCATTTGGCGGAAAGTCAAAGCAGATAGGAACCAACCCGATCTGTATTACTGTTCCGACCGAAAATGGAGAGCTGACATTTGATGCTGCAACAAGCGTACAGGCATTTAATAAGCTGTATCATGCATCGGTTGAAGGAAGACCAATCCCTCTCGGCTGGGCTATAGACCCTGACGGAAATGATACAACTGATCCAAAGCTCGGAATGCAGGGCGCGCTTCTTCCGTTCGGCGGCTACAAGGGATACGGACTCGGCTTTATGGTTCACCTTATCACAGGTGTCCTGAGTGGTTCATCTCTTAAAAGAAATGACGACGGAAGTATTGAAGAGAATATACATAACTGCGGTTTCAACTTCTGTGCTATAGATATCAACCGACTGATAGACCTTAAGGATTTCTTTGACGGCGAGAAGCTTTTTGCAGACAGAGTTGCTGCATCACCTAAGAAGGAAAATGTTGAGAGAATCTACCTTCCGGGCGAGATTGAAGTAGAGAAGTACCAGAAGGCACTTTCAGACGGAATATTCCTTGATAACGGCGTTGAAGGAAATATGTTAAAGCTGAAGGAAAGATTTGGTTTATAGATTTAGTTATAGGTATTACTTATAACCGTATATCATTTCTAAGTATTAACGATAACCGGCGATTTAGTGGTACTATAGCAAATCATAAGAGAAACGCACAGGAAAAATATTAATAAGGGAGAATGATAATGGCTATCAGATATTCAGGCGTAAGAGAATCCAGACCAAACAGATATAACGATCTGGGTGGAAGCAGTACGGATCTCGAAGAAAGATTTAGAGAAAAATGTATTAAGAAAGCAGAAAGAAGCTTTGAACAGGGACTTCAGTGCCAGGAGATAAACAGTCTTCAGGCTCTTGTCTCGATCGAGGATTCGTTACTGGTTGTTCATTCACCTCAGGGATGCCTGGGATGCGTTTCTGCCATGCAGGATCTCTACAGAGTAGGACAGATCCACAGAGGAGTAAAACATGTTAAGAACGCCAGACTGCTTTGTACAAACCTTGACAAGAAGAGCGTAATCTTCGGTGGAGAGAAAAAGCTCCGTGAGACCGTTAAACTCGGTATCGAGAGATACTCTCCTAGAATTGTCTATGTATTTACTTCATGCGCATCCGGAATTATCGGCGACGATATTGATACAATATGCGCAAACCTTCAGGATGAGTACCCGGACATTGTAATGGTACCGGTACACTGCGAAGGCTTCAAATCAAAAATCTGCGCATCAGGCTTTGATGCAGCCCTGATTGCGATCAACAAATATATCATTAAAGGCGAGAAGAAAGAGACAGAGGATGATCTCATCAATCTTTTTGCTCCTACCTCGATCAGCTACGCAGATCAGAGAGAAATGGAACGAATGCTTGAAAACCTTGGAATGAGGGCAAATTATATTCCATTTTACAGCAACCTCGACAAGCTGAGAAATATTACAGCAGCAAGGGCTTCAACATCGATCTGTAAGGTATTCGGCGACGAGTTCATGCAGGAGCTGGAAAATGATTACGGTATTCCTTACAGCCATACAGTAATGCCTATCGGTATCAGAAATACAGATAAATGGTACAGAGGCATTGCAAAGATAATCGGTAAGGAAGCTGAGGCAGAAGAGATCATCAAGAGAGAACATGAGAGGATAGACCCTCTGGTAGCAGCAATACGTGAAAGACTGCAGGGCAAGAGAATATTTATCTGCGGCGGTACAGGAAGAAGCTTTGCTGCAGCTGCACTTATCGATGACTTTGGAATGAAGCTTGTAGGTCTTGAGACTCCTACATATGACAAGGATGCTCAGGACGATATAGAATATCTCAACAAGATCCACGGAGATTTCGTTGTAGATGTTGCGAACATGCTCCCATTTGAGCAGGTCAATCTGCTTAACAGGCTCAAGCCGGACTGCTTCATAGGAGTTGCGGATTGGGCCGCCAAGCTGGGACTCCCAACAACCCACGTTCTTGACGGAAAACGTCCAACAATGGGTTATGACGGACTTATCTATCTTGGCAACAAGATAGCCGATCAGTTTGAGAATCCGGGCTTCAATAAAAAGCTTGCGGCTCATACTAAGCTTCCTTACAAGGAAAGCTGGTACAAAGAAGATGCATTTAAATATATCGTTGAAAGATAAATTATTATACAGAGGTAAAATATGTCAGCAATTACTGAAAATCCACGCGGAGGCTGTGTCCTTGCGGGTATAAATTCAAATCTTGCATCAATAGGCGGCGTATGTCCTATATATCATTCCGGCCCAGGCTGCTGTCTTCAGACATCTGCAGCAGAGCAGGGTCAGTCAGGCGGTAAAAGCATTGCCTTCGTTTCAGGTTCATCAATCGCATGTTCAAACATGCTTGAGAAAGAAGTAGTTTTCGGAGGTACAAATAAGCTCCGTACTACTGTTCAGGGCGCTATAGATATCTATGATGCAAAGATCTTCTTCATTTTAACAGGATGTACAGCAGGTATCATCGGTGATGATGTCGAGAGCGTTGCACAGGAGTTCCGCAATAAGGGACATGAGGTTTACGCTATAGAGACTCCGGGCTTCCACGGCGACAGCAACCTCGGCTATGAGGTAACCTGGAACAATCTTATCGATCAGGTCATCGAGCCTAGAGAAAAGGATGAGAAGCTTGTAAATGTCTTCGGTATCGTTCCTTACCACGATCCATTCTGGTACGGAAACCTTGAAGAGATCAGAAGAATCCTCGAGCGTCTCGGACTTAAGGTAAATACCTTCTACACAAACAAGCAGACTATAGATGATGTTAAGGGCAGTTCAGCTGCAGCATTAAATATCGTTATAAATCCATGGCTCTTCGAGAAGCCGGCAGAAAAATACAAGGAGAAATTCGGTATTCCTTGGATCAAATATCCGGGACTTCCTGTCGGAGCAACCGACACAACCGAATTCGTTCGTCAGGTAGCAGAAGCTCTGTCTCTTGACAGCGAACTTGTTGAGAAAGTAATCTGGGAGGAAGAAGATTACGTATACAGCTTCCTTTCACAGGCAATTGGAAGACTGTCATGGAAGAGATTCGGCGTGATCGGTGATGCAAACTCAGCAATCGGTATCACAAGATACCTTGCAAATGATTACAGCTTCACACCTAAATTTACAGTAATATCAGAGCCTATATATAGAGGCCACGATGTTCAGCTGATCAAGGACAGGATCACAAATCTGGAATATGCAAAGGCACCGGATGTTATATTTGCATTTGATCAGTATAAGATAAATGAAGCTATCAGACAGCATGAAGATGTTTCGCTGATAGTTGGTTCCTCAAATGACAGAGAAGCAGTATCATATACTGAGTCTCAGTTCCTTGAGGCAACATTTCCAATATCATCAAGGCTCTTCTTCAACCGTGCCATCGCCGGCTACAGAGGCAGCCTGACACTTACAGAGGATCTGTACGATAACTTATAAAACAAAAAAAGGTGCGAAGCACGACATGAGCATGCAGCGCAGCAAAGTGCGAATGGCACTGCTCACAATTATCTACTTACCAGAAAGGAGGCAGCCCATGACAGGCTTAGAAGAATTAAGATCAAAACACCCATGCTTTGGAGGACATAAAGACAACATGGGAAGAATTCATCTTCCGGTTAGTCCCGCCTGCAATATAGGCTGCAGATTCTGTGACAGAGTAAGAAATGATTACGAGGACAGACCGGGAATAACCTCTAAGGTTATCACTCCTGAAGAATCCCTTGATATTATTGGAAGAGCTCTTGAGCTCTGCCCTGAGATCAAGGTTGCAGGAATCGCAGGTCCGGGAGATACTCTTGCTACGGATACAGCTCTTCAGACCTTCCGTCTTATCAAAGAGAAATATCCGGAGCTTATCAAATGTATGAGTACCAACGGTCTTCTTCTCAGTGAGAAGGCAGATGAAGTAATAGAAGTCGGCATCGACAGCCTTACAGTTACAGTAAATGCCGTTGATCCGGAGATTCTTTCAAAGATCAATAAATTTGTTGTATATCACGGCAAGAAATATGATGGTGTTGAAGGCTGTAAGCTGCTTATCGAAAAACAGCTTGAAGGCATCAAGAAGGTATGTGACGCAGGCATAATGGTCAAGATCAACACAGTTCTTGTACCTGAAGTGAATTTTGATCATATAGAAGAGATTGCAATGACAGTTGCAGAACTCGGAGCCGAGCTTTATAACATTATACCTCTTATTCCTGCAGCAGAAATGAAGGGCTTCAGAGCACCGACAAGTGCTGAAGTTTTCGCAGCCCAGCTTTCAGCAGGAAGATATATCGAGTTATATACTCATTGCCAGCACTGCAGAGCCGATGCGGCAGGAATTCCGGGCGGAAAGGATATAAGCGCTCAGCTTTATCTTCTTAAAACCGCTATGGAAGGTACATTTTCACACGGTTAAAATATTAAAATATAACTTAATCTTGACGTTGCTATGTTTTTACTATAAAATAACGAATGTTGCAGATGCAAAATGTATCTATAGCTCAGCAGGATAGAGCGTCCGCCTCCTAAGCGGAAGGCCGGCGGTTCGAATCCGCCTAGGTACATTAAAAAAATGTATTTGAGATTTTTACGTCTCAAATACATTTTTTTTATTTATTCTATCAAGTTTTTCCTGCATGCAGGAAGGTTAATTATTCATTTGAAGCAGATTCTTCTCTCATTGCATTCTGAAGATTTGCTGCTGCATCGATTGCTGTCTCTGCATTGATCTCTGAAATGTCATAATCACCGTAATCATAAGCCGGCTTCTTAGGCTTTTCAGCAACAGTCTCCTTTGAATAATCCTTGTAGTTCTTGTTGTAATCCTTCTTCTTGTTGAAGTTCTTTCCGCCCTTCTTAAGATATACAACAACCTTACGATAAGGCTCTTCACCCTCACTCTTGGTTGAAACGAACTTATCGTTCTGAAGAGTTGAATGGATGATCCTTCTCTCATAAGGATTCATCGGTTCAAGAGTAAATGACTTTCTTGTTCTCTTAACCTTGAATGCGATATTCTTGGCAAGATTCTCAAGAGTTTCCTTACGTCTTTCACGATAGTTCTCAGTGTTAAGCTTAACTCTGATATATGTTTCGCTCTTCTTGTTAACAAAAAGACTTACAAGGTACTGAAGAGAATCAAGTGTCTGACCTCTCTTACCGATAAGAATACCCATTTCAGGTCCCTCAAGATCTATATCCATAGTCTGAGCTTCCTTATCGTACTCGATATCGATAGTTACCTCTGTTTCCATAGCTGCGAATATCTTCTCAAGATATTCTTTTGTATCACGGGAAATGTCATTCTTTGCTCTGGCCTTTATGACAGCCTGTCTGCCGCCGAGACCAAGAAAGCCTGTGCTTCCCCTGTCGATGATCTCAGTTTCAAGTTCAGAACTTGCTACTGAAAACTCAAGAGCTGCTGCAGTAAGAGCATCTTCTACAGTTTTAGCTCTAAACTCCTTAAATTCCATTATTATTTACTCTCCTTATCATTGTACTGTCTCATGGCATTAGCCTTTGAAGCAATACTTCCCTGTCTGTATCGAACATTTGCATTTGACTGAGTTGATGTATTAGAAGTGTAATTTTTAAGTCTTGCACTCCCGAATTTTTCCATACCTTCTGAATTTTCTCTGGCCTGCTGCTGTGCAGCTGCATTTTCGGATAATCTCTCCATAAATGTCTTCTTGCCGCTGGCTTTTCTCTTCTCATTCTTGATAGCAGCCTTTGCCATTGATTTCTCAATGATCTTTTCCATATCCACTTTGTCATAGTATGCATTTGTCAGGACAGTCGTCAGCCAACCTACTATGGCACCCATTGCCCAGTAGAGACCAACACCGGCAGATACTGAAATACAAAGGATCAATGAGAAGAATGGCATGATCTTTGTCATCTTGTTCATTGTAGCCATTGTAGCTTCCTGAGAAGCGTCAGTGATCACCTGCTGTTTCTGCATTGCAATCGTACTGAGGAACTGGAAAACAAAAGCAACCAGTGGAATGATAAGTGCTATCGAAAGCTTGAAACCAGGAGCTTCTGCAAGATTAATACCCAGGAACATATTAGCCTTATCAATACTGCTGTGTGCTATCTCTGAAGGGTTAGCACCGATAGTATTAAGGGTTTCATGAAGACTGTTCCAGTTATCACCGGTAAACTTATAAAGTGAATCGATGATACCTTCGCCTGTTCCATAAGTCTTCTGTGTAAGAGCACCGCTTTCAAGCATTAACTTTGACTGGCTTACGAAGTTCTTGAAGCCTTCATAACCGCCGCCGTTATCTGCTGCAACCGATTCAAATGCTGTCTTAACATTTTCAGCAATTGGCTCATAAAGCTTATGGATCTTGGTAACATATGATGGTATGTTCCTTATTACCCAGTAAAGTGAGAAGAATATAGGAATCTGAATAAGAGAAGTAATACAACCCGAAGTCATCTTGATTCCATATTTCTGCTGAAGTTCTCTGACCTCCTGCTGCTGCTTCATCATTGACTGCTGGTCTCTTTTACCTTTGTACTTCTTATTGATCTTATTGAATTCCGGCTGGAGATACTTCTGGATCTTAGAAGACCTTGTAGTCTTAAGATTTAAAGGAAATATGAGAAGCCTTACTACAATGGTAAAAATGATAATGGACAGACCAAGGCTTTCAACATTCATAGAAGCAAGAATGTTGTAGATTCCGTTCATTATCCAGCCCATGAAGCTGTACAGGGGACCGAAAAATCCTGTTTTCTTAATTAAAAGCATTTTTCTTTCTCCTATGGAACCGGATCATAACCCCCTTTTCCAAAAGGATTACATCTAAGTATTCTCCACAAGGTCAGGCCTGTAGCTTTGAAGAAATTATATCTTCTGTATGCTTCGATAGCATAAGCCGAACATGTGGGATAGAATATACAGGTTCCGTGTCTTTTTAACGGTGATAAGTGTTTTCTGTAAAATTTAATTAAACAAATACAAACTTTATTCATTAATTATCTGATTTTTCCTCTTTCAATAAAACATGATGCAGCCTGCAAAGATGTAGGAAGGAGCTTTCTATGTCCTTATACATCTTATCCTTCGAAGAAGGTCTGGCTACAACAACCAGATCATATCCCTGTTTCAAGTTATCTTTATTTAATCTGTAGCTCTCGCGGATCAGCCGTGTTATTCTGTGCCTTACAACACTGTTGCCAACCTTTTTACTTACAGAGATTCCAATTCTACTGTATCCGAGCGAATTGGCTGCCCGGTACATCACTAAATATTTATTGGCAAACGATTCTCTGTGGTCATAGACCCTGCCAAACTCTCTGTAGTTTTTTAATGAAATGATGTTTTTCATTTGCTAATAGACCTTTACTCACCAATAAAGTCAAAGAGGCTACTTAAAAAGACCACAAAAATGTGGTCTTAGGCTGAAATAGATCTTCTTCCCTTAGCTCTTCTAGCTGAAAGAACCTTACGACCATTAGCTGTGCTCATTCTCTTTCTGAAACCATGAACCTTAGATCTTGATCTCTTCTTAGGCTGAAATGTCATCTTCATGTGAAATCTACCTCCTTATATTATATTTTCATGTCTTTGTCATATCCCTCAAATGTATTTATATACATTAATTGAAGGAAATGGACACAAATCAAGTGACATTTTATTTGAAAATGTTAGAAAAGTCAAGAAAAAACATGCAATTTGCGGCAATACTTATACACAAAATATTAAAAAAATTCTTCATAGTTTACGTAATTTATCAACATTTTGTTGGTAAATTGTTGATAAGTTATTCTTTTTCTGTTTATTACATTGTTGCTTACATCCGGAAATATAGGTAATTCAACATTTTTTTAAAAACGCTTTTGTTTACATAATTCTAATTACATAATATATTATTTTTCCCTTTTCTTAACGCTAAAAGAGCCATGTTTAACTTGTTTATTTTGACCTTTTGATGTATTATATCTAATGGGGATAAATCCCATTTTACTAAGAAATGAAAGGCTATTTACTTATTATAATTATGGAAGAATTGATCAAAGAAAAGTGGAATGATATTCTGAATATACTTGAGACAAACTATGATGTTACAAGGATAATTATCGACACATGGATCAGATCTCTTGAAATATATACAGCTGAAGATGACACAGTATATTTCTATGTTGATGAGAAGAGAGGAAAGCATGGTGTAGACTACCTTCACAAGAAGGGCTACGATATCTTCCTTCTGTCAGCCATCAGGGAAATACTCAACGATTCAAATATCAATATTGTTATTGACGAGAAGAAGAACTTCCTTCCTCAGGGAGACAGCAGTATTGAAGGTATCGAATCAAAGCTTCACCGCGAATACAGCGAAGGCTACTATGAAGCGGTTAAAAGGTCAAATTTAAATCCTAAATATACATTTGAGAATTTCATTGTCGGTGACAGCAATAAGCATGCATATGCAACTTGTCTTGCTGTTGCAGATCTTCCGTGCCAGGATAACTTCAATCCTCTTTTTATCTACGGAGGCTCAGGTCTTGGCAAGACTCATCTTATGCAGTCTATAGCTCATTACATACTTCAGAATGATGAAAATACGAATGTACTCTATACAACATCTGAGATATTCACAAATGACATTATAGACGCGATCCAGAAGAATAAAACCGATGAATTCAGAGACAAATACAGAAGAGTCGACGTTCTTCTTATAGACGATATCCAGGAGATCATCGGACGTGAGAGAACACAGCAGGAATTCTTCAATACCTTCAATTATCTTTACGAAGCTAAAAAACAGATAATCATATCTTCTGATAAGCCTCCAAAGGAGATCAAATCCCTTGAGGAAAGACTTCGTTCAAGATTTGAGTGGGGAGTTCCTATCGATATTCATGCTCCGGATTATGAGACCAGAATGGCCATACTCAGAAATAAAGCCGAGCTTAACGGTCTTACGGACATTCCTGATTCAGTTTTCAACTATATTGCTGAAAATATAGTTTCAAATGTAAGAGAGCTTGAAGGAGCCCTCAACAAGATAAGCGTTTACGCCAAGCTGATGAATCTGAGTATTACGGAAGAGCTGGCAAAGGATACCCTGAAGGATCTCATTTCCAAGGAAAGCACAGCTCTTGTAATAACACCTGAGCTTATCTTATCAACAGTTGCCGAACATATGGAAATCTCTGTTGAGGATATCAAATCCAAGAAGAGAAATGCAGATATAGCTACAGCAAGGCAGCTTGTTATGTATCTCTGCAGAAATCTTACAGACAGAAGCCTTCAGTCGATAGGTGATATTGTTGGCGGCAAGGATCACGCAACCGTATACAGCGGCATCAAGAAGATCGAAGACAGGATTAAGGATGATGCTCAGTTAAACGCTACTATAGAGGTAATAAAAAAGAAGATTAATCCACAGGTATAACAAGTTATAAACATTTTTTATAACTAATTGTTTATAAATGTTGATAACTTTGAATATTCTGACAATTAAATGTTGATTTACTTAATTGTTGATATAATTTAACTTATCAGAATTCATTTAAAAATTACCTGTTTTTAGTCCGATTTTGATAAAAAACGATTAAATCAACAAAAACCAAACTGCAGATAAAAATCCTTCAACAGCAAAAGATGACCTTAAAATCCAGTGTTATCAATGGCTGCGGGACTTTTCAACATATCAACACCACTTACTATTATTACTACTAAAAATTATATATAAATAAAAGGAGTCGTCACATGCGTATCAAATGTAAAAAAAGAGATCTTTCAGAAGGAATAAATATTGTTTCCAAAGCTGTTTCAAATAAAACAACCATGCCTATACTTCAGTGTATTCTTGTAGAAGCAGCAGGCGGAAGGATAAAGCTTATCGCTAACGATCTCGAGCTTGGTATAGAGACATTTATAGAAGGTACTGTTTTAGAAGAAGGAAAGATTGCTCTTGAAGCAAAGTTCTTCTCAGATATCGTAAGAAAGCTTCCTGAAAGTGAGATAAATATAGAAACCAACTCTGATTACAAGACCACAGTTTATTGTGAGAAGACCAAGGCTATCGTTCCTTGCAGATCAGGAGAGGATTTCTCTTATCTTCCTGTTATAGAGAAGGAAAAAAGCATCACACTTTCACAGATGACCTTAAGAGATATCATCAGACAGACTATCTTCTCTATATCAGATAATGAGAATACAAGACTTATGACAGGCGAATTCTTTGATATAAAGAACAATAAGCTTTCTGTAGTTTCTCTTGACGGCCACAGAATATCTATAAGAAATGTAGAGCTTAAGGGTGAAAATCCTGATGTAAGCGTTATCGTACCTGGAAAAACACTTCAGGAGATAAGCAAGATCCTTTCAGGCGGTATAGATGACGAGGTTTCAATCTTCTTCTCTGATAACAATATCTTATTCGAGTTTGACGAAACAAGGATAGTTTCACGTCTTATCGAAGGTGAATACTTCAAGATAAGCCAGATGCTTTCCATCGATCACAATATCGTTGTTAAAACAGACAGAAAAGATCTTATGTCCATTATCGACAGAGCTATGATATTCATTCAGGAGACAGATAAGAAGCCTATCGTTGTCAGCGTTAAGAATGACAACAATATGTACATAAGAGTTGATACAAATCTTGGTTCATTAAATGAAGAGCTTGAGGTTGAGAAGACCGGAGATGAGATAATCATCGGATTTAATCCTAAATTCATCATGGATGCTCTTCGTGTAATAGATGATGACAGTGTAAACATTTATATGTATGACTCAAAGAGTCCTTGCTTCATCAAAAATGCTGAAGAGACATATATTTACATTATACTTCCAATCAATATTAATACATCTATTTATTAATCTGTTTAAAGTTTAAAAACCACATACGTATGACATTCTGTAGAGAAATACAGACTGCCATACATACGTGTTTTAAACATATAACACACAAAAGACTGTATTTCTCTACAGTAGTTTGTGTGTGGATGTTTAAAAACCACATATATATGACATCCCATAGAGAAATATGGATTGTCATACATACGTGTTTTTAAACATGAACACATGGAAAAAAAGGAAAAAATTATGGAATTCAGAATTAAAGATACAGAAGAATTTATAAAGCTTGGTCAGGTTCTTAAAGCCTGCAATCTGGTGAGTTCAGGCGTAGAAGCCAAGGAAGTCATTCAGGATGGTCAGGTAAAGGTCAACGGAGAAGTTGACGAAAGAAGAGGAAGAAAGCTTTATGGCGGTGATCATGTTGAGTATGATGGTCAGACTATAGATATAATAAAATAAGGTCAGAGCTAATGTATATTGAAGCTTTAGCATTAAATAATTACAGGAATTACAGTCTGGTTGATATAGAACTTTCCAAAGGTACCAATATCCTTTACGGAGATAATGCGCAGGGAAAGACAAATATCCTCGAATCTATTTATATGGCTGCTACAACCAAATCGCACAGAAGCTCCAGAGACAGAGATATAATCCGTTTCGGAGAAGAAGACGCCCATATAAAGCTGATCGTCAGGAAAAATGACATTTCCCACAGAATTGATATGCATATCAAGAAGAATAAGAACAAGGGAGTGGCTGTTGATGGTCTGGCTATCAGAAAGGTCGCAGAGCTGTTTGGTATGCTTAACATCATTTTCTTCTCTCCGGAGGATCTGAGTATCATAAAAAACGGTCCTGTTGAAAGAAGAAAGTTCATGGATATGGAGCTTTGTCAGATCAGCAGATTATATTACAGTAATCTTGCGGGTTACAATAAGGTTCTGAATCAGAGAAATAATCTTCTCAGACAGATTTATTATAATAAAAGTCTTCTTGATACACTCGATGTGTGGGATGAACAGATAATTTCCTATGGCGTAAAGGTCATTAAGGAGAGAGAAAACTTTATAAATATGCTTTCCGAGATAGTGAAGGATATTCACAGAGAGCTGACGAACGGAAAGGAAACTCTGGAGATTCAGTACAATAAGTCAGTAAATGAGGAAAGCTACAGAAATATACTTCTTGAGAAAAGGGACATTGACTGCAAGTATGAAAGCACTCAGTACGGACCACACAGAGATGATATATCATTTTTCATCAATGGTATGGATGTCAGAATGTACGGTTCCCAGGGGCAGCAGAGGACTGCGGCGTTATCCCTGAAGCTTGCGGAGATAGAGCTGGTCAAGAAGATCATAAATGATAATCCGGTGCTTCTTCTGGATGATGTAATGTCGGAGCTTGATACGAGCAGAAGAAATGCTCTTCTTAAGAGCATCAAGGATGTGCAGACAATTATCACCTGTACCGGATATGATGATTTCATAAAAGAAAGAATAAACATAGACAGGATTTACTATATTGAAGCCGGAAATGCTTCCCTAAAGAGTATTTAGGTGAAGAAGGACCATATATAGTCAGAATTTAGGAGGAAACAGTGGAAGAGAATAAGGTGCAACAGGGAGCAAATAGCGAACATGACGTTGATTATGGTGCAGAACAGATTCAGGTTCTCGAAGGACTTGAGGCTGTAAGAAAAAGACCGGGTATGTACATCGGAAGTACGTCATCCAGAGGTCTTCATCATCTGGTTTATGAGATAGTTGATAATTCTGTTGATGAAGCTCTTGCAGGTTTCTGTTCTGAGATCCAGGTTTTTATAAATAAAGACAATTCTATCACGGTTGTAGATAACGGAAGAGGTATTCCTGTAGGAATCCAGCCGAAAATGAAGAGACCTGCGGTAGAGGTAGTATTTACTGTACTTCATGCCGGCGGTAAGTTCGGCGGTGGAGGATACAAGGTTTCCGGAGGACTTCACGGCGTAGGTTCATCGGTTGTTAACGCCCTTTCAGACTGGCTGGAGGTTCAGGTCTCAAGAGACGGCAAAATCTATCAGCAGAGATATGAGAGAGGAAATATCTGCTATGACCTTAAGGTTGTGGGAGATACCGACAAGACCGGAACAAGAGTAACATTTAAGCCGGATGCTACAATATTTGATGATGTAATATATGATTATGATACCCTTAAGGTAAGACTCAGGGAGACAGCATTTCTTACAAGAAATCTGAAGATCGTTCTTACGGATCTGCGTCCTGAGGAGCCGGTTTCGAATACATTTCATTATGAAGGCGGCATAAAGGAGTTTGTTGAATATCTTAACAAGGGTAAGACTGCTCTTTATGACAAGGTAGTTTACTGCGAGGGCATCAAAAATAATATAAATGTTGAAGTTGCGCTTCAGCATAACGATGGTTATAACGAATCAGTTTACAGCTTTGTAAACAATATCATTACTCCTGAGGGCGGTACTCACATGACAGGCTTTAGATCCGCTCTTACCAAGGTTTTCAATGATTATGCAAGAAATAACAATTTCCTTAAGGAAAAGGACGATAATCTTTCAGGAGAGGACTTAAGAGAAGGTCTTACAGCGATAATAAGCGTTAAGATCGAGGAGCCTCAGTTCGAAGGACAGACAAAGCAGAAGCTTGGAAATGCAGATGCGCGTACAGCTGTTGAAGGCGTTATGTCTGAACAGATGGTTTATTACCTTGAGCAGAATCCTGCAGTTGCAAGGATAATCATAGAAAAGGCTGTTCTTGCCCAGAGAGCAAGACTTGCAGCGAGAAAAGCAAGAGATGTTGCCAGAAAGACAACACTTTCAGAGTCAATGGCTCTTCCGGGAAAGCTTGCGGACTGTTCAAGCAAGAATCCGGATGAATGCGAGATTTACATCGTTGAGGGAGATTCTGCTGGAGGATCTGCCAAGACAGCAAGAAACAGAGCAACACAGGCTATTCTTCCTCTTAGAGGAAAGATCTTAAATGTCGAAAAAGCACGTATCGATCATATTCTTGAAAATGCAGAGATCAAGGCTATGATAACTGCATTTGGTACAGGTATTCATGATAATTTCGACATTGAGAAGCTTAGATATAACAAGATAATCATCATGACGGATGCCGATGTTGACGGTGCACATATCGCAACGCTGCTGCTTACATTTTTCTACAGATTCATGCCTGAGCTTATCAGACAGGGACATGTTTATCTGGCTCAGCCGCCTCTTTACAGGCTGGAGAAAAACAAGAAATTCTGGTATGCGTACAGTGATGAAGAGCTTGCCCAGATTATTGATGAGGTTGGAAGAGACCAGAACAACAAGGTTCAGCGTTACAAGGGACTTGGTGAGATGGATGCCGAGCAGCTCTGGGATACCACAATGGATCCTGAGAAGAGAATACTTCTCAGAGTTTCTATCGATAATGATGATGAAACAGAGGTTGACCTTACATTTAACACTCTTATGGGTGACAAGGTTGAACCACGTAAGAAATTCATTGAGGAAAACGCTAAATTTGTAAAGAATCTTGATATCTGATAGAGATAATTGATTTAGAAACAGCAGTATAGATTATAATCTTGAAAAAGCGGCAATATATTATATTAGATTTGTTGCTGTGAGCCCTGAAAAGGAGAAAATATAATGGATGACGATAAGATATTTGATGAAGTGCGAGAGGTAGATCTGAAGAAGACCATGGAGACCTCATACATTGATTATGCTATGAGTGTCATCGCTGCCCGTGCGCTTCCTGATGTCAGAGACGGACTTAAACCGGTACAGAGAAGAATTCTGTATTCAATGATAGAACTTAATAACGGACCGGACAAGCCTCACAGAAAATGTGCGCGTATTGTCGGTGATACAATGGGTAAATATCATCCTCATGGAGACAGCTCAATTTATGAGGCTTTAGTTAAGCTCGCCCAGGAATGGAATACAAGATATCCTCTGGTAGATGGCCACGGAAACTTCGGTTCTATGGATGGTGACGGAGCTGCTGCCATGCGATATACAGAGGCAAGGCTTACCAGGATTTCCATGGAAATGCTTGCCGATATCAATAAGGATACCGTTGATTTTATACCAAACTTTGACGAGACAGAGAAGGAACCGACAGTTCTTCCGAGCCGTTATCCTAACCTTCTTGTAAATGGTACCTCGGGTATCGCAGTTGGTATGGCAACAAACATACCTCCTCACAATTTAAGAGAGATAACAGCGGCAGCTGTAAAAATGATAAATAACCGTATAGACGAGGACAGAGAGACAGAGATAGAAGAAATCCTTCAGATCGTTAAGGGTCCGGATTTCCCTACAGGTGCTCAGATCCTCGGTGTAAGAGGCATAAATGAAGCCTACAGGACCGGACGCGGCAAGATAAAGGTTCGTGCGGTTTCAGAGATCGAGCCGATGCAGAATGGAAAGCAGCGTATTGTAATTACCGAGCTTCCTTATATGGTAAATAAAGCTCTTCTCATCAAGAAGATCGCAGATCTTGTAAAAGAGAAGAGAGTAGATGGTATCACAGACCTTCGTGATGAATCATCAAGAGAAGGACTCAGAGTTGTTATAGAAGTAAGACGTGATTGCAATCCGAACGTACTTCTCAATAACCTTTACAGACATACACAGCTTGAGGATACATTTGGCGTAAATATGCTTGCACTTGTAGACAACGAGCCTAAGGTTCTCAGCCTTCCGGATATGCTTAAGTATTATATTAAGCATCAGGAGGATGTTGTTACAAGAAGAACAAAATTCGACCTCAATAAGGCTGAGGAGAGAGCTCACATCGTTGAAGGTCTCCTTATAGCCATTGATAATATCGATGAAGTAATACGTATCATCAGAGCGGCAGCAAACGTAAATGAAGCTAAGGCAAAGCTTATCGAAAGATTTGCCCTCTCTGAGGCTCAGGCCCAGGCTATAGTTGATATGAGACTTCGTGCTCTTACAGGTCTCGAAAAAGAGAAGCTTGAAACAGAGTACAAGGAGCTTATCGAGAGGATCGCTTATCTTAAGTCAATCCTTGCAGATGAGAAGATACTTCTCGGAGTTATCCGTGATGAAATGCAGCTTATCGCAGACAAGTACGGTGATGACAGAAGAACATCTATCGGTGAAGACGAGGATGATATTGTTGATGAGGATCTTATTCCTGAGGAAAATACAGTTCTTACAATGACTCATCTCGGATATTTCAAGCGTACCTCTGTTGATAACTTCCATGCGCAGAACCGCGGCGGAAGAGGCATTAAGGGTATGCAGACTCTTGATGAGGACTTTATCGAAGATATACTTATGACTAATACAAAGCATTATATCTTATGCTTTACAAATAAAGGCCGAGTATACAAGATGAAGGTATACCAGATACCTGAGGCCGGCAGAAATGCGAGAGGAACAAATATTGTAAATCTTCTGAATCTTGAACCAGAGGAGCATGTAACAGCTGTTATCACCCTCAAGGAATTCAGCGAGCATAAGTATCTGATCATGGTAACAAAGCACGGTGTTATCAAGAAAACTCCTGAAACAGAATATTCAAATATCCGTAAGAACGGTATTATCGCAATGACTCTTCAGGATGATGATGAGCTTATCGAGGTTAAGACTACAGATAATACAAGAGAAATATATATGGTAACAAAGTATGGTATCTGTATCAGATTCAAGGATACCGATATCAGAAGCACCGGCAGAAGCGCTATGGGTGTAAGAGGTATGAATCTTTCACCTGGTGATGAGGTAGTCGGAATGCAGCTTTCAACCCAGGGTGAAGCACTCCTTATCATTTCCGAGAAGGGTCTTGGAAAACGTACGATGCGTAAGGAATTCCCTCTTCAGAAGAGAGGCGGCAAGGGTATCAGATGCTATAAGATCACCGAAAAAACCGGTGATGTTGTGGGCGTTAAGGCTGTAAATCCTGATCATGAGGTAATGCTTATAACAAATGAAGGCATTATCATCCAGCTTAAGTGTGATGAGATATCAATGACCGGCAGAAATACCTCCGGAGTAAAGCTTATCAAGATCGATGTTGACAGCAATATCTCCGTTGCAGGTATCGCAAAGGTTAGAGAAGAGATAAGAATGACCGGTGAAAATGGTGAAGAGCCTGTTGAGTCGGTTGATGAAGAATCTTCTGAAGCAGAGGATGTTGATGCAGAAGGATCAGCTGAGAATATAAATTATTCAGAAACACCTGATGATATTAAGAAGCTTATTGATGCAGCCGAGAAGGATGCAGAGGAAGATGATAAATAATCTGGAATAAACGTAAGGAGTTAAAGAAATGGATGGTCTCAAGGAAAATCTGGAAAATCTCTCCAGTACTCACAATATAGAGGAATTCCTTATGGCAGCAGCCTACTGGCTGGCGATCATACTGGTAATACTGTTTATTTTCTATGTATCCGTTAAGCTGAATAATTTTATTCAGGAAAGAAAGAGAAAGAAAACAGGAGCAGATAAAGACGACTTTATAGGATAATGATATGAGAGAGATTAAGACAGAAACAATAATTGAGGAAGTAAAAAAGCTTTGTATCAAGGCAAATCTCTATCTTGCAGATGATATGAAGCAGAGGATCGATCAGGCTGAAAAGAATGAGAAAAGCGCCCTCGGACGTCAGGTTATCGGACAGCTTGTCGAGAATATGAAGGTTGCGGATGAGAATAAGATACCAATCTGTCAGGATACCGGAATGGCTGTATTCTTTATTAAGGTCGGCCAGGAGGTCCATTTTGACGGTAATCTTACCGAAGCCATAAATGAAGGCGTAAGACAGGGATATACAGACGGTTATCTCAGAAAATCCGTAGTAAGTGATCCGCTTATTCGTGAGAATACTAAGGATAATACACCTGCGATCATCCATTATGATATAGTTCCGGGTGATAAACTGGAGATTACCATAGCTCCAAAGGGCTTCGGAAGCGAAAATATGAGCAGACAGTTCATGCTTAAGCCGGCAGACGGTATAGAAGGCGTTAAAAATGCTGTTATTACCACCGTTAAGGAAGCCGGTCCGAATGCATGTCCTCCATTTGTTGTCGGAGTTGGCATCGGAGGAGATTTCGAGTATTCAGCTATTCTTGCTAAGAAGGCTCTTACCAGAAATCTGGATAAGAGATCGGAACTTCCTCACATTAAAGAACTTGAGGACGAGCTTCTTGCAAGTATCAATTCACTTGGTATCGGACCTGCAGGTCTCGGTGGAAGCACCACTGCGCTTGCGGTAAATATAGAAACCTATCCGACACACATTGCAGGACTTCCTGTTGCAGTAAATATGTGCTGCCATGTGAACAGACATGCAAGTGCAATTATATAATAATATTATTAGGAGAAAAGAATTGGACAGACATCTTACTGTTCCGGCAGCAGAAAGTGAGCTTTCCGAGCTTAATGCCGGTGATTATGTATATATTACAGGAACAATCTATACTGCAAGAGATGCAGCTCATAAGAGAATGTATGACAGCCTTATGGCCGGAGAAGAGATTCCGATGGAGCTGAAAGATAATTTTATCTATTATCTCGGACCTACTCCTGCAAGACCGGGAGAGGTTATCGGTTCTGCGGGACCTACAACCTCGAGCAGAATGGACAAATATACACCGCTTCTTCTTGATAAAGGTCTTAAGGGAATGATCGGTAAGGGCAAGAGAAATGCCGCTGTTCACGAGGCTATCATTAAGAATAAGGCTGTATACTTTGCCGCTATCGGCGGTGCGGGAGCCCTTCTCTCAAAATGTATTAAGGAAGCAGAGGTAATAGCTTACGATGATCTTGGAACAGAAGCCATCAGAAAGCTTCGTGTCGAGAACCTTCCGGTTATTGTGATAATAGACAGTAAGGGAAATGATCTCTACGAATCAGCTGCAGACAGATATTTTGATGAGATAGCTGCTAAATAGTTATAATATTTTTAAGATTAGATATACATGGGGCCGGGCAGGACCGGTCGATAAAAGCTGTAAAGTCTTTTTTATAAAGGATTTTACAGCTTTTTTATTTTTTTAAAAAAGGTATTGACAGTGTGTATATATCTGTATATACTGTGCATATACACAGTAGAAACATGAACGCATGCATGCTTTTTATGAAGGGTTAGAGGTAGTAATATGGATTTTTTCAAATGTGAAGGATTAAATAAACATAAAGGTGATTTTATTCTGAAGGACATCAGCTTTTCTTTTCCAAAGGGAAGAGTTGTAGGACTGATAGGAATGAACGGCGTCGGAAAGACAACACTTATCAGAAGTATACTTGGAAGTTATGGGATAGATAAAGCGGCCGGTGACAGCGGAGAGATCTGGCTGGATGGAAGAAATTATAAGACTGACCAGAAGGAATACCGCCAGGGGCTGGGATTCATACTTCAGGAGAATCCATTTTCAAATAACATGAAGGTTATGGAAGTCGGCGAGGTTTACGGATATTACTATAAGGGCTTCGATATGAATAGATTTGTAAGCTTTCTTGAAGAATATGAAATCTATCCGAAGGAGCAGCTTTCACAGCTGTCGGCCGGACAGTCTCTCAGGATGCAGCTGGCATTTGCAAGAAGTCATCCGGTAAAGCTTTTCGTACTTGATGAGCCGGCAGGCAATCTTGATGTTAATTTCAGAGATTATTTTTATGACTGCATTAGGGAAATGGTCGAGACAGAGGAGAGTTCAGTTATCATTTCCAGCCATCTTGTTACAGAGCTTGAGCATATTGCAGACGATATACTCTGGCTTGGAAGAGATGAAAATGTAACAACAGTAAGATATTTTGGTGATATAGACAGCTTCAGGGATTCCTACAGGATCATCGAGGGCAGCAGTGATGAGATAGCTGCGATCCCGGATCAGAAGGTAATCGGAAAGAGAATAAGAGAAGGACACAGTGAGGCGCTTATCCATAGAAAAGACAGAGATTTCAGAGATGCAGAAAATGTAAGATATGCAACTCTGCAGGAGATCATGTATTACGTTGAGAAGAAGCATAAGACAGCAGATGAAGAGAGGAGTTAGAAATGAAGGATTATTTCAGAAGAGAAAGAATAAGTTTTAAATATACTCCTATCCTCTGGGCAGTAAGGCTGCTTTTTGTCAGCCTGGTGATCTTTTCGGGAAGTGCACAGTGGATCATTGTGCTCCTCGGCTCCGCAGTATCTGTCGGTTATGTACACAGTACGGAGATGGAGCATATGCTTCCTCTTTCGGATAAGGAGATCACAGCAAAAAACCTTAGAAAGATAAGATTTGTGTGGCTAAGATACCTGATCCTCGGCGTTATGAGCAAGGTATATGTTTATCTGGCCGTAAAAAACGGATGGATCGTTGCAAACAGCTTTATAGCTAACGAGACTCCGCTTATAGACATCTGTTTCTTTATATTGCTTATGGTTTATGCGTATGAGCTTATGCTGGATGCCGGAAATGACAACAAGCGTTTAGACGGTCTGGGAAGCATATTTAAGAAGAAAGCTATAAAGTATTTTATAGAGACTCTTCCGCATATAGTATTCTTCATTTACGCAATCAGCATGATGATGAGCGGCAGCAGCCGAAGAGGAATACTCAGCGAAGACTCTGACAGGTTTCATATCTATATACTCATAACTGCAGCAGTTCTCCTGACAGTAGATGTCATATTAGAAAGACGAAAAAGCAGGTTATGTGATTATTATCCAAATGAAGTCTAAGGGGGTGACATTTTGAATATAAATATTAATTCCAAAAGCGGTATACCGATCTATGAACAGATAGAGAGGGCATTTAAAGATATGATAATAAGCGGCGAGCTTAAGGAAGGTGAAAGCCTCCCTTCGATAAGAGGACTTGCGGCGGATCTTCGGATAAGCGTCATAACTATCAAGAGAGCTTACGAGGATCTTGAGAAGGAAGGAATGATATATTCGGTTCAGGGCAAGGGCTTCTATGTAGATGATCCGAACCTTGAGTATATGAAAGAGAAGAAGACGGTCGGCCTGGAGGAGAAGCTTTCGGAGTGGATCGCGGAAGCCAAGGCTTCAGGGATGGAGATCGGAGAGGCAGTTGATATGATCACGATACTTTGGGAGTAACGAGCTGAGCAGGGAAGCTTGTTTAAATATCACCGCAGTAGTGCAGTGTTTGTGGAAAAGTTGTTTGAATCAGCACCGCAGTAGTGCAGTGTTTGTGGAAAAGTTGTTTGAATCAGCACCGCAGTACAGTGGTGTCTGGAGTGAAAGAAGGTTAAAAGTATGTTAAAAGTCAAAAACGTCAATCATAAATATAAAAAGGGTTTTGAAGTGAAAAACCTCTCGCTGGAGGTAAAAGAAGGATTTATATACTGTCTGCTCGGAGTTAACGGATGCGGTAAGACAACATTTCTCAGGCTTATATACGGTATGCTGACAGGAAGCAGCGGAGAGATAGAGTGGAACGGCAGGAATGTTTTATCCGGCGGAAGGATAGACGAGAAGAATCTTGCAGAGTATCACCGTGAAGCAGCGATCACCGGTTCGGAGTGGTGTGCGAAGGGGCTCAGCCTGAACAAGAATGTTGAAATCCTCTCGAAGCTTTATCCTTCATTTGATAATGAATATTTTGAAACGCTTAAAAAGTCTCTCGGACTTAAAGAAGATGCGGACAAAAAATATATGGAGCTTTCAAAAGGACAGCAGGTTAAGGCGGAGATAGCATTTAATCTAGCAAAAAGGCCAAAGCTTCTCCTGCTTGACGAGCCGCTTGCAAATCTGGATCCTGTCATAAAGATGGAGATAGTTGAGATTCTTCAGAAGGCTGTAGAGGAAAATGAAATGTCTATTATCATCAGCACACATCTTCTTGATGAAGTGACAGATATGGTGGATTACATCATTTTAATGAAAAATGGTGAGATCGAGAGATTCGGCGACAGGATAGAAATGTTGGAAAATGACGGTAAGACTTCTCTTAGAGAGCTTTTCAGTAGGGAGTGATAGTGATGAAGGATTTTTTTCTTGAGATAAAAAAACAGAATAAAGTAAGAAACGGATGGATCGTATTATGGATAGTAGGAGCCCTTTCACTCTTTTTGGAGGGAAAAAATATGCTCTGCGGTATGGTACTGATACTTGCTGCCGCAGCTGATTATCTGGACAAGTATACTACGATCTACAGATATGAGAAAAAGGGATTTTTCAATGAAGAGTTCGGCTCTGCCAGTCTTAAAAATATAATGAATACCCAAAGCTTTGATGTAAAAGAGTATTTTAAAATTCTGAGCAGAAGATTTCTTCCGCTGCAGATAATATCAGCTTTTATAGTTATTGGCACTGCATTTTTCAAGATCCGAAGCGTGAGCACTTCACTCCTTGCGGCAGGCATAGTGCTTCTGGTTCCATCAGTATTATTTCTCGCTGAAGCAGCGCTTTTCAAATACAGTTTAACACATGATTCGAAGAAGCATCTGATACTGGATTCAGTAGTAAAATCCGGTTTTAACATTGTTAAAATGGTTATCTGTGCATCAATGACAATGATGATAATACTTCTGGCTCTTTCAATCATTTCTTCAAATCTGGTTATGAAGGGAGTATCGGATTCAAGTATTGTAAGAGTAGCATATAACGGAGATATATATGCAGGAATGTCGGTGATCGCTTCGGTAGTACTTGTATTTTCTCTGCTTGACGGAAGATTTCATGTACTGAAATCCGGTAAAAGACATATATTTTCTGTGCTTGCAGCGGTGATCATGATCGCAGGAGTTATCTTGTATTCATTTGCGGCTAAGGAGCATAATGTCATGATATCTGAAGATAAGATCATTGTAAGAGAAAGATCCGAAGAGAGAAGCTATGGTTTAGAGGATGTAGAAAGCTTCAGAGTATACTCGGATGATGACGCACTGCAGATCGAGCTTGCAGTTTCGGACGGAAAGACTGTAAAGCTTTTCGCAACTACTCTTGATGATACAACAGCATGGAAGGACAGATACAGCAACGATTACAGCTTCGCTGCAGAATTCTGCGGAAGGCTTATAGAAAGAGGCATCCCTGGAAAGCTTGAGGAAAAGGATAAACTGGGAAAGATTGCAGACAAGAAGAGTGAAAAATGCAGGGAAAGCTTCCAGGAGATTGTAAATATGCTGCAATAAGCAGTGCTTATTTTAAAGGGGTATGAAAAATTAGTGGATGATATTTAATGCAAAATGTAGTAAAATAATACTTAGTGAGGTATTAGATATGGATAAACAGCTTTATCCCATAGAACCTGCTGAGTTTGTCATTGACAGTAAGGAATCTGTGGAAGGTGGATTACAATATAAGCTTTCATTTGCTATGTCAGACCAAAAGTGTCCATTTTGCGATAGCTCAGATATAGTTAAAAACGGTACTCGTAACAAATATATCAGAGATTTACCAGAGTTCGGTCAAAATGTAGGTCTTGAAGTCAAGATGCAACGCTATCTCTGTAACGAATGTGGAGATCAGTGGACACAGGAAAGTAAATCTATATTTGAACAATACAAAATGACCACGAGACTATATGATTACATATCAAAAGAAAGTCTGAGTAAACCATTTAAACAGATTGCAGATGACTTATCACTTTCTCCTGCAACAATACGAAATGCATTTACCGAATATGTATCTGAACTTGAAAAAAAATTATGATTTACATGCTCCTAATGTTTTGGGAATGGATGAAAATAAGGTCTGTGGCAGTTATAGATGTGTCTTTACAGATATAGAATACGGTCTTCTTGTAGATATGATAGCCACAAGAGAGAAAGAAGACGTTATAAGGTGGCTCAACAAGCTTCCAGACAAGGATAGAATTAATGTTGTTGTTATGGATATGTGGAAACACTATCGTTCCGCTGTACAGGAAGTATTACCAGATGTACCTATCGTAGTTGATAAATTTCATGTGGTTCAAATGTTAAATGATGCGCTTGACGATATTAGAATCAGTCTACGTGGCTCAATGACCAAAGATGAAAGAAGAAATCTTAGACATGACAAATGGTTAATGCTCCGTAATAAAGAGGATTTAAACGAAAAACAGAAAGTTGAGCTCGATAGACTGTTTGAAGTATATCCCATATTTAAAGAACCTTATGATTTAAAAGAAGAATTTCGGAATATTTATAATAAATCTATAAATAGGCGTGATGCTTTAACAAGATATGCAAAGTGGAAAAAGAAGATTCCAGAAGATTTAACAGAATATCAGAAGTTTGTAGGAACTGTTGCAAGATGGTATTCTGAAATATTTAACTATTTTGATTATAATGTTACCAATGCTTATACAGAAGCAGTTAATGTTCTTATTAAAAAAGAAGCTGCAACAGGACGTGGTTATACTTTTGAAGTTTTAAGAGCAAAAATGATATTTGGTTCAAAAAACAGAAAGCCTGCCAAGTATATATTCAATAAACCTTCCTCTACTCCTACTGGTACTTACGGATTTATGACATATTGGGAAGATAAAAGAATTTTGGTTCATGGCGAAGGTGTTGTCTTATAACAAAAAAGGATGTGATTGTATAATGTTACACAAAATAATATCCAACACTAATCAATATAAAAAAACAAGTTCTTCAGAAGAACAAAAAGAAAAAGGGCAGTTTTTTACCTCTTTAAATACGGCAAAAATAATGGGAGATTGGTATATTCCTAATTCCAGAAATATAAAAATACTTGAGCCAGGAGCAGGTAATGGAAGTCTAACTGCAGCAACTGTTATACATTTAGTGGAGAATGATCTTTGTGACAGCTTGGAGATTACATATGTGGAAAATGACAGAGATGTTATTGTTGTTTTAAGGAAAACTGTAAAATTGATTAAAAACTATTGCGCTCAAAACAATATTATATGTCATATATCCATCATGGAAGATAATTATATATTGACCGATTTCCAAGAGAAATATGACCTTATAATTTGTAATCCTCCATATAAAAAAATCAGAAAAAATTCTGAAGAATCAATAAAGATGTCAAAATTTGTTCATGGTCAACCTAATTTGTATGCTTTATTTATGGCTAAGAGCGTAGATTTGTTAAATAATAACGGCTCTTTTATATTTATAACGCCTCGCTCTTGGACTTCTGGTTCGTATTTTTCTAAAGTGCGAACATATTTAGCAAAAGAACTATCATACAATAAAATTCATATTTTTAATGACAGGGATAAATCATTCTCTGATGAATCGGTTCTTCAGGAAGCTATGATACTATTTGCTCAAAGATCATCCTATCAACAATATAATATCACAATATCTATTAGTGATAACGACTACTTTAAGAGTACAGACGAATTTAATATAGAAGCGACAAAAATTAAAAATATAGGAAAAAATAAATATCTATTAATTCCAACAAAAAAAGAAGAAGCAGAATTAATAGGTGTAATGAATTCATTTCCTGATACATTTTTTAGCTTGGGTTATATTTTTAAAACGGGACCAGTTGTTGAATTTCGCAACAAGAACATGATAAGTACATTAAAAAAATCTGATTCTATTCCTATGTATAGGTCTCTAAATATATCTAACGAAAATTTTGTTTTTCCGGTAGAAACTTCTAAAGCGCAATATATCTCTTTGAATGCAGATAATTTGTTGATTCGTAATGAAAATACCGTTTTAATAAGAAGATTATCTGCAAAGGAAGATGATAAGAGAATACAATCTTGTATATATTATAAACAAGGAGATAATTTATTCATATCTATTGAAAATCATGTTAATTATGTATCACGAAAAGATGGAAAACCTTTAAGCGCAGATGAAGTCGAGTGGATACAGGCATTACTATCATCAGAAGAATACGATACATTTTTTAGATTATTAAATGGTAGTACACAAGTAAACGCAAATGAGTTAAATTATTTACCAGTTAGGAGTAGAGCTATATGAGAAGAAAAATAGACAAATATGATTATGATGAGCTGAATGATGCTGTATCAATATTAACGGCAATTGGAATGCCTGAAGAATTAAGAAACCCAAGATGCGTTATGACATTAGTAGCGTTTGCTGAAGCTGCATCTAAAAAATGGGGCAAACTTAGCGAAACTTATAAGGATACACATTATATAAAAGAATATATAAACAAGTATTATCCTAATAAAGCAGGCTTAGATAGCAAAGGATATAGTGAAAATTCAAGAGAAACATTTAGAAAATATACCATTTATCCTTGGATTGAGGCAGGCATTTTGGAGCGTAAACCTGGGCTTGCTACCAACGACAAGAATAATGCATATAGGCTAACATCATATGCCGCTGCGCTTTTTAGGTGTTATGGAACAAATAGATGGAATGAAGAATTAGAAGCTTATCTAAAAACACATAAAAGTTATATTGACATTCAAAAACAGGTTAAAGCTATAGACTTAGGATATGAAATTGATTACGGAAATTTGTCATTTTCACTCGGACGTTCTCCTCACAATAAATTGCAGAAGCTCATATTAGAAAAATTCGCTAGATATTTTGCTCCCGGAGCTGAATTATTATACATAGGAGATACTGCTGATAAAACACTTTGTAAAAATGACGAAAGAATGAAGGAATTAGGGATAGATATTTTTGAACAGACATCTAAAATTCCAGATATTATTCTTTATGATAGTAAAAATAACAGAGTTCTCTTAATTGAGGCATATAATAGCACAGGAGAATTTTCTATTGATCGTGTTAATCAAATTAAAGAATCTCTCAATCTATCTTCGGATACCGAAATAGCTTTCATTACAGCATTCTTAGATACTTCAAAAATGTTAAAAGTATATAAAAAAATCGCTTGGGATACAGATATTTGGGTTGCTGAAGACGAAACACATATGACTCACAAAAATGGAGATAAATTTATAGGTAGAAAGCTTGACGGAAATAATTAATAAATAAAAGTGGATGTTCAAATTGTTCATCCACTTTTTGATTTTAAGGTCAATGATGGAATAATCTCTATCATCCATTTATTTTCCATAGCCTTTTAAAGTAATGTAACTAAAAAAATGACATTCTTTATTTTCCGGTAACAATAGCCAGAAACGTTTGTGTACGTGTTGCGCTTTTGTTGCCGGATGCCGGGTAATATGTTATAATATATCTTGTCTGAAGAAAAACAAGCACGAACGAAGTGAGTATTTGTTTTTCTAAACAACTACATTGGAGAGGGGACCGCCTATGACTTTTGGACTGAAATTTTTATACACAGAACCTATACACAGGGTATAACATTCGATGATGACTTACGATAACAGTTTCGTAGGTTATTGTCGGATGTTTTTTTATATAATAGGAAACTGCGTTTCCTTTTATATAAAAATATATATAATTCCCAGCATAAGTCGGATTGAATTATGAATTTGATCTAACAATGTAACCTAATGACAAAATGATATCAAGGCCATACAAAGAATATATCGATATTCTGATAAATGTAGACAGCCGGCGATATCAAACAAGCAAAAGTTTCAGAAGGAGAGTGATGAATGTATGAGGGGAAAAAAGAAATTTTGCAGAAAGGTGATAAGCTATGTGCTGGCACTTGCGATGGTGATCAGTGTATTCACCGGAATTGTGCCGGGCGTGAGCAGAACGGTACATGCAGAAGAAACGCTGTTCTATACGCTTGATGGTTTGGAGAAATACCAGAACAGCAACTACGCTACTGCAGCTACTGTTACGCAAGATGAGATTGAATGGTCGGTCATGGGTAATCTAACGCAGAATGGTGGTTGGCGAATCGGAGGTAAGAACCTTTCCGATACTGATCGTGAGATCTATTCCGAGAGTAAGCTTGAGGCTGAAATCAGCAAGGTGGAGCTGGAATTAGGGGAAATCTACTGTATGTGCAACAGCATCAAGCTGATTGTAGCCAGTGACGAGGACTTTTTTAGTGAAATCTACTCAGAGACGATTGATAGCGGACTGGGCGAAAATTCTACACTGACATTTACCCCGAAAAGTGGGGCTTGGGAAGACGCATACTATAAATTTGTATTCAACGTAACGTGTGGTGGTTCTTCTAACAAGTATGTCCAGTTTAAATCTGCCAATTTCTACATAGGTGATTCTTCACCGGTGCAGACTACGTACAGCGTGACCGTAACCGCAGGTGAGAATATGACCAAGACCGCTGAATCCGGCGATGCATCACAGACCGGCTTAACCGGTGCAATGACGGATGTGGTCTATACTGCAGATGAGGGCTATTATTTCCCTACAGACTACAGTGTAGAAGCAGTAAATGGAATCACCGTAACCCGTAACAGTTATGATCAGATCACGGTTTCCGGTACACCTACCGCTGATGCTGCGATTACACTGACAGCACCAGTTTTAGATGATTGTACATTAGTATATGATCAACAATATAAAAATGGAGATGTGATCAATTTCGGCGAAAAAGGAAGAACAATCAATTTTGGCGGTAATGTCTTTACTTTAAAGGGAGAAGAAACCATAACATTCAGCAATGCTGAGTATCAGGATAAGCTTCAGACAATATTAAGCGTTACTCCGGGCTTATATAGTGGTGATACGGTAGCATTAACTACTATTCCTTTGGGAATCCTGTATGATGTTGATGAGTTCTATTTAGTATTTCATCCTGCAGGAGAAGAAGCAGGGGTCGATATAACATACGGATGGCCATATCCGAATAATGTAATATATGACGCAAACGACGCAACAGGCGGCAGCGTTCCGGAAGACAGCAAGAATTATATTTACGGAAATACCGTAACCGTCAGCGGCAATACCGGAAATCTGGTAAAAACAGGATGTGATTTTGCAGGATGGAACACCAAAGCAGATGGCAACGGTGTTAATTATGCAGCGGGAGAAACATTTACAGTCAGCGATGAAACCTTTGAAGAAGCTGATGGCCGTGGAGTTGCAACACTTTATGCGAAGTGGGTAGTAGACCCGAATAAGATAACGATATATATTAAAGAGTTACAGAAGGATACTTATACACTTAGTGTTAATAAAGCAGAAATAATATCCGACGTTAAGGCCTTAATACGCGAAACAGTTGAAGCATATGCATCATATACTGATGATGAGATGCTACTCATATTTGCGGGTAATTCGCTGGATGATACCAAAACGCTGGAAGACTACAATATCCAGAAGGAAGCTACTATACATTTAGTACTGAGACTTCATAATCATAATGATATTATTTTCCGTAAATGGGCATCTACTGACAGCTTACCTGCAGAAGCAGGTAACTATTACCTGGCAGAGGATGTTACATTAAGTGATACATGGACTGTTCCTGAAGGTACGACAAATCTCTGCCTGAACGGACATAAGATTAAAAGAGACAGCAGTCTTGAGGATACTGTGAGATTCAGTATGGTTACCATTAACAGCGGAGCAACACTTAAGCTTTACGATGAAGATAACACAGGTTCTATAACCGGTGGCATTGCTCTAAGTGGTGGCGGTGTATATATTAACGCCGGAAACTTTGAAATGTATGGAGGAAGTATCGCAGATAATAACTCATATTCCATGGGTGGAGGAATATTTATTACCAGTATGGGCTCTTTCACTATGAATGGAGGAAGAATCTCGGGTAATGCAGTCACCGGTGGTACAAGAGGTGGCGGTGTCTCTGTGTATAATGGAACATTTATCCTGAATGAAGGAGAGATTTCACAAAATGAGGCTTATGCCGGAGGTGGAGTGGCTGTTTCAAGGGGCTCATTTACCATGAACGGCGGCATTATCAAGGGGAATACTGTTGCTAGTTCTGCTGGAATGCCGTGCAACGGAGGCGGTGTAGTTACTGATGCTTTTGGCAATGGCTCGTTCAATATGACAGGCGGAATAATCAGCGGTAATTATGCCACCGGCAATGGTGGAGGAGTATTTGTTCAAACCCGGTTCTTTACGATGAGCGGAGGATCCATTGTCAACAATAATGCCGATGTAATTGGCGGAGGAATTTGTGGCTCAAATGATTTTGGGCTTTCCGGTAATGTTACGGTTAAGGATAATGTTGTTGGAGGAACGCTTGAGGGTGAAGTATACACCGGAGGCAGTATTAACAATGTTTTCATGACCAACAACAGAAAAATAAATCTTGTTGGTGCATTAGATGATGCTTCAGTCATTGGTGTATCGATGAATACTCCGGGAGTATTTACAAGCAGTACAGACAGCGTTCTTGCAAAGGATTATAAGGAGAAGTTCTTCAGTGATAACGTATTGTTACTTGTTGATGAATCTGAGAATGAGCTTCAGATGTCTTGTACACCGGTCACTTATCTGGATGAAAACGGAGAGAGCCGTACATGCACAGAGTATATTCCGGTTAATGCCACTACTACTTCGTGGAACGTTGATCAGGGCTGGTATGTAGTAAATGGTGCCGTAACATTCAGTGATCGAATTTACATCAGCAAAAAGAATAGTACTGTCAATCTGATCCTGTGTGATGGAGCGACACTGAATGCTGATAGTGGTATTAATTCATTAGCATCATATAACAACACACTTAATATCTTTGCTCAAAGCACCGGCGAAGATATGGGTAAGCTGAACGCTGCCGGCTCTTATGATTATGCCGGTATTGGCAGCACTTCGAGAACAGCTTGCGGAACTATCAATATTTACGGCGGCGATATAACAGCAGTCGGTGGTAAGGGTGCAGCCGGTATCGGCGGTGGTTCCGGAAATACATCATATGATGGTGGTGCAGGCGGTACGATCGGTATTTACGGAGGAAAAGTTACTGCAACTGCAGGAGAAGAAGTTGAGAATGTTGGCAGAGGTGCAGCTATCGGTGCCGGCTCAAAATCAGATGACCATGGAACAGTTACCCTTGGCAATAATATACTTGTCAAAGCAGGTGATGATAAGGCAAATGCGGTTAATGTGACAAAGTCATTCAGTATTTCTCATGCTCAGAAATGGGCTCAGGCAGTATATGATACAAGGTCGCCGGAAGAAATCGCAATTGACACTGTAAGCGAGCTTCCTTCGGCTGATGCAGTAACATTGGATGATAAGGAAGCTATCGAAGAGGCAAGAGCGGCTTACGATGCGCTGACTGATGAACAGAAAGCAGAGCTTGACGATTCTGTTCTTGAAAAATTAGAGGCATGTGAAGACGCATTTACCACTATAGTTTCCGATGCGATTCTTATCATTGATGAAATCTCAGAAGAAAAAATAGAAGATATCAGGGAGTTACTCGATTTCTACGATGAACTTTCTGATGCAGAGAAAGATAATGTTGACGAAAAACTGGGAAGAGAAGGTAAGAAGAAGCTTTCCGATGTTGAAAGTGTAATTAATGCAGTAGACAAGATCGAAGATATTCCTCTTATAGAAGAAATTGATGTAAGTGATGAGAAAGCAATCAAGCTTGCAAGAACAGTTTATGGACTTCTTTCAAATTCACAGAAAGCTCTGCTCTCTGATGAGACCCTTGCAAAGCTGGAAGCAGCAGAAGCAAAGCTTGAAGAACTGAAGGAAGAGGCAAATCTCGAAGCGGCAAAGGATGCTGCAAAGGAAAGACTGAGCGATTACGCCAGAGCAAAGGCTCTGAGCGATCTGACAACGGAAGAAATTATTAAGTATGACGCAGCAATATTGGCCGGATGTGAAGTCATAGATGACGCTGAAAAAGTAGACGATATAGCATTGTGTCTTGGAGTTGCGAAGGACATTGTTGATACTGCACTTGCAGAAATCAAACAGGCCAGAGCAGATGCGGAAGCAGCAGCTAAAGAAATGGCAGAAGCAGATGAAGCTATAGCAGATGCATTGGTATATGCAGATGTTTCCAAGGCAGATGCAGCGGAAGCAGCAGCGGATAAATATGCATCCGGTGCAGATAAGCAGGATATCGCAACAGCAATGGCAACTCTCGAAGGTGCAATCAACGCAGCAAAGCAGCTTGCGGCAGATGCATCAGCAGCAGATAAGAACGCAGCGGCACAGGCAGTCATGGATGCAGCAGCAGCTCTTGACCAGGTAGTTGACGCAGCAAAGGTACGTTCCGCAGCAGCAAAGGCAGCAGATGAAGCTGCAGCAGCCGCAGCAGCCCAGCTTGATGCAGCAAAGGATTCAGCTATTGATAGACTGAATGACTACTCAGAAGCAAAGGCACTCGCAGATGCAACTGACACTGAGAAGGAAGCATACAATAAGGCAGTAACCGATGGCAAGACAGCAATCGAAGCTGCAACAACTATTGAAGCAGTGGCAGCAGAACTTGCAAATGCAAAGGCAGCAGTTGATGCAGCACTCGCAAAGATAGCAGAAGACAGAGCAGCTGCAGCAGCGGCAGCTCAGGAAATGGCAGAAGCAGATGAAGCAGTAGCGGATGCACTGGTATATGCAGACGTTTCCAAGGCAGATGCAGTGGAAGCGGCAGCGGATGAATATGCATCCAATGCAGATAAGCAGGATATCGCAACAGCAATAGCAACTCTCGAAGGAGCAATCAATGCAGCAAAGCAGCTTGCGGCAGATGCATCAGCAGAAGCTAAGAGAGAAGCAGCAAAGGCAGTTATGGACGCAGCAGCAGCTCTTGACCAGGTAGTTGACGCAGCAAAGGTACGTTCTGCAGCAGCAAAAGCCGCAGCGACAGAGCTTGCAGCAGCAAGAGCTTCAGCATGTGAAAGACTGGATGACTATTCAGAAGCAAAGGCACTCGCAGACGCAACTGACGCTGAGAAGGAAGCATACAATAAGGCAGTAACCGATGGCAAGACAGCAATCAATGCTGCAGCTACTACTGAAGCAGTAGCAGAGGCACTTAAAGCAGCAAAGGCAGCAGTTGATGCAGCACTTGCAAAGATTGCAGAGGACAGAGCAGCTGCAGCAGAGGCAGCAGCTGAAATGGAAGAAGCTGATGAGTCTCTGGAACTGGCCAGAACAATTGCAGGTTTGGCTATGGCAGAAGCAGAGAAGGCAGCTAATGATGAATACGCTTCCGATACAGATAAGAATGCTATCACAACGGCAAAGGCAACTCTCGAAGGAGCAATCAATGCTGCAGCTCAGCTTGCGGCAGATGCATCAGCAGCAGCTAAGAGAGCAGCAGCTCAGACAATCGTAAATGCAGCAAATGCTCTGTATGATGTATGTGAAACAGCAGAGCGGAATTCCGCAGCAGCAAAGGCAGACGCAGAAGCAGCTGCAGCCGCCGCAGCAGCACTTGCGGCAGCAAGAGAATATGCATGCGAAAGACTTGATGACTTTACAGATGCCAAGGCATTAGATGATGCAACAGAAGCAGAGCAGAAAGAATATGACGATGTAATAGCTGCAGAGAAAGAAAAGATCAACGCAGCAGCAGATCAGGCAGCAATAGATGAAGCTCTTAAAGCGGCTAAGGCTGCAGTGAATGCAGAGCTTGCCAAGATCAAAGATGACAGAACCAAGGCAGCTGCAGTAGTTGAAATGATAAGTGGTCTTCCGGCAACAGAAGAAATCGTTCTGGATGACAAGGAAGCAGTTGAAGCAGCAAGAACAGCATATGATGCACTGACCGATGATCAGAAGCTTAAGGTATCTGATGAAGTGGTTAAGACACTTGAGGATGCTGAGGATATGGTTGTTATCCGTCAGGTTAAGAGCGAGATTATCGCAAGGACAGGCATGATATATAACGGACAGGCGTTCCAGCTGATCGATACACCTGAGACTGACCTTCCGGATGGATTTACAATGATGTATGCCGTAACTACAGAGAATGTTGAACCGGATGCATTAGAATATGCAGAAGATATCCCTGAAGCAGTAGAATTCGGAAACTACTATGTATGGTTTAAGGTAGTAGATAAGCAGGATAATATCTGGGGAGGAGTATCATCTGTAGAAGTAACCATAATAAGACCTACTGAGATAGTTACTCAGCCTGCAGCAGCAAAGGTTATCAGAGGAAGCAACGCTAAATTCAGTGTTGAGGCAACCGGAGATAATCTTACATATGTATGGCAGATCAGTAAGGATGGAGTAAACTGGAGCAACAGCACCGCTTCAGGATGTGATACAGACAAGATAACCTTCAGAGCAACAAAAGCTCTTAACGGAAGATATTACAGATGTGTTATCACAGGAGCAGGCGGAGTGGTTATATCAGACGCAGTTAAGCTTACCACTCTTGCGGTTATAAATGGACAGCCTGGAGACGCAGCAGCAACTATCGGTTCGGATGCAACCTTTAGTGTAAGCAGCAGATCATCAGCTGCAACCTACCAGTGGCAGGTAAGTACAGACGGCGGAGAGACCTGGAAGAAGAGTTCTGCTGAAGGATGTGATACAGATCATCTGACAGTTAATGTTAAGTCAGCTAAGTACGGCGAATATCTCTTCAGATGTAAGGTTACAAACGGAACATGGGTTGAATACTCAAAGGCAGCCGGTATTGATATCGTAACATTCATTGTTAAGCAGCCTGAGACTATATTTGCAAGCGAGGGCGATAAGGTTAAGCTCTACGTTAAAGCAAAAGGAATTGCTCCGACATATCAGTGGGAGGTTATGACATCATCCGGCAAGTGGGTAAACAGCACAGCACCTGGAAATGATACAAACATACTTACATTTAAGGCAACAGCAGTAAAGACTGCCTACAAGTGGAGATGTAAGATAACTGACGGAGATACAGTTCTCTACAGTGATGTTGTAACCCTTGTCATTGAATCGGGTCAGTATGAAGACTAAGTATCATCGGATATTTATGGCAAAATATTAAACTAAGAAATGTTTATTTCCCCCGGAAGTATTTGATATGTATTCGGAATACCGGGTACATATCATTTGCGACCGGGGGAATATTTTTTACGAAATATGCGGTAGAAAATGTAGATGAATTAGCTGTTGAAGCTGTGCTTCAGTTGCCGTAGGTATTGTGCAAATTGTACAAAAATTACAAAAATGATGCGTTTTTATATGAATATTCACCAATAATCTATTGATTAAATGAGCAATTTATTATATAATGGCACTGTGTTGAAATCTAACGATAGTTAACTGAACTCTGGAAGGGGGGGTAAAGCCATGCGGAACAGACCTACGATTTTTAGAGCAGAACAGAGCAGAGCATGGGCTAACTGCGCCCTTTTTGCGCCCTGCAAGACGCATGGAACTGAATACAACATTCGTGATGGATAACCGCTTTATTTGACGGGGTATTATGCCCTGTCATGTAAGGCGGTTTTTATTAATATAAAAATATTTCAAGGAGGTATTTTGTTATGAAGAAAAAACGGAAATTAGGGAAAAAGCTACTAAGCTTTTTGCTCACGCTGGCGATGCTCGTCGGGCTGATGCCGGGGATGGGGTTGACGGCGTATGCGGCGACATATGATGGCAATCCCTATGCAAGTCTGGTAAATACCACCACGACAGTGAAATTTAACGACATTGACTGGTACATCATAAAGGATGAATCTACGGCGGTGGATGTCGGGGCGGTTACACTATTTGCAAAAGAAATGATCGGTGGAAGTATGTTCCATAGTGAAAGCAATGCATATAGCACCTCGACGGTTAAATCATATTTGGATGGGCTGACAACTGAGGGCAAAGCCTTTGCAGGCGTGGCTGATGCCATAGAGACAGTTAAGGTGAAGGGCTCGGACAGCGATAATGAAGTTGATGCAAAGCTTTGGCTATTGAGTACAGAAGAGGCAAACTCCCTGCAAGCCGTTATTAGATTGTGTTCTTCGGAAGAATATGGATATTGGTGGCTGCGCTCGTCTGGCGTTGATGATCAACATGGGGTGAGCGTGTGCGGCGAGGACGCCTATATCGACAATATGACCTCTAAGGAGAGTACACAAGGCGTCCGTCCCGCTTTAAAGCTTGATCTGAGCAAGGTGACGTTTGATTCCACGACGAAGACATTCTCGGTGAGTTCATCGACTGTTAATGTGGAAAGTGTGACCCTTGCCCCGTCCACCGCACAGACCATCGACGTGGGTGGTGAAGTCTCCTTTACCGCTACCGTTCAACCTGACAACGCTTCTGACAAGAAGGTGAAGTGGAGTGTTGGCGGAACCAACACGGGTGCAGTGACGCTGTATTCTGACGAAAATTGCACCGCAGGCAATGAGATCGGCACGGACGCCACCTCTACCCTGACTGTCTACGCCAAGGGCATTTCGGCGGGCAGCGCTACCGTCACCGCCACCAGCAACGCGGACAGTGAAAAGGCCGCAAGCTGCACCGTGACGGTGAACGCAACCTCCCTTCCGCAGTGGACAAACGGCAATGTCATCGCGACCCTCGACGGCACAAAGCTCACAGTAGCAAAGAATACTGACACTGACGGTGCTATGGGTACCGGATGGACAGGGGTAGGTTCTGCCACTGCATGGAACAATGTCAGAGAAACTATCACCGAAATAGATATACAGTCCGGCGTAACGAGTATAGGGGATGGTGCGTTTTATAAATGCTCAGAACTTACATGCGTGACAATTCCGGACGGCGTGACGAGTATAGGTATGAGTGCAATCTCAGAATGCTCAAAACTTGCAAGCGTGACTATTCCCGCAAGCGTAACGAGTATAGGTGATAGTGCATTTTATAAATGCGCGTCTCTTGCAAGCGTGACCTTTGAACCAGTATCAGAAACAGAAGCATTAGCCGGAAATACTTTAGTGTTAGGTTATAATCCTTTCGGGGACACCGCGTCCGGCGCAACTGTTGCGTACGGCACAGGAAACACGGTTCTTTATGACGGTGATACCGAGATAACAGCGGGTACCGCACTTACCAATATTGGGATGACAACCCTCACGTGGAAGGCGAGAGCAGAAGAAACATTTCCTGCAAATGCCATTGTGTATGACTTTGCAGCGGAGGCGGTACTGATATATAACGGAGGCGCGAAACCCCAAAACCGGGGCGGAAACCAAAACAGCGGGCAAGGATTCTACGCTTGGGAGAATGATGGCAAAGTTGACTCATTGAGAAATGATTATAAGGGTTTTTTTGTGGCTGATGGCAGTCAGCTGCCTTCGGACTGCCATGTGTGGCGCCGTAGCGACCGCTATGATCAAGATGCATCATGGTCAGATTCTTCCGGACTGTTATTCCCTAACGCAAGGGAGTATGCTATCGACGGATTGGAACCTGGCAGCCGTGTAGTCTTTGTTTATGATGCGGCTCTGGGAAATGAGATGATATGGGCTGTGGGTGATGGAAGCTCCGCCAATCTTGGACACCCACGTGCAACCGCAACTATAAACGGTGCAGATGCTGTGATCGGTCAGACACCTATTCCGTCAGGAACAGAAGTCGTAGTCAACAGTGTTACACCTGCAGTCATGGGAACGGGTTATATCGTAGTTAAGGTAAATAAGAATACGGTGATCAAGCAGATCGCCATTATTCCTCCCGCAGAAGCCCCCCACACTCATGGCTTTACCTACTCCGCAAACGGCGCGACCGTCACGGCCACCTGCGGCGCGGAGGGTTGCGATCTGACCAGCAATCCGACTTTGACCATCGTCGCCCCCACCCTGACCACCTACGGGCAGACCGGCGAAGGCATCAGCGAAAAGGCGACCCTGGACGGGCTGGACGCATTCAACAGCGCCACCGACCTGACTGTTGCCGCATCAGATATCAAATACTATGGGGTTGAAGAGTACGAGATTGAAGGCCACACGTACAAAAAGCAGGGAGATGAGCTTGCTCAGGT